>Stewie_p2__coassemble_951_pt1 | contig 100240 bp, 82 predicted proteins | sample Stewie_p2__metabat2_high_PE_008 | metagenome-assembled genome bin Stewie_p2 | reverse complement strand
TTGCGGACAAACGGTTTTCAAGACCGCCTCGTTATGACCACTTCGATATCTCTCCATATGCAACTCTGTGTTTTTGTGACACTCTGTGTCAGCACGAATTGCATTTTATCATTAAACATCCCTGCTGTCAAGACATAAATTCAAATATTTTTTAAAAATATTTCTGCAATGTCCAGATCCTCAGGCGTCGTTATTTTTAGATTCTTATAAGAACCCTCTACCAGCCTGATTTTTGTTCCGGACGCCCGTTCCACCACCATAGCGTCATCTGTAATTCCAGTCATGTTTTCACAGCGGATTTTTTCATGGGCATTCCGAATCAGAGAGTATTCAAAAATCTGAGGGGTCTGGACAGACCATACCAGATTTCGCTCCGGTGTTTCCTGCACAAATCCATTCTCATCTGATACTTTAACAGTATCTTTCGAGGGCATTCCTATCACACAGGCTCCCGTTTCCCTGACTCCGGTCATTCCCCGTTCCAGTATCTCCTGTGTAATAAATGGCCTTGCCCCATCATGGATCAGGACAAAATCACTGTTCTCACAGGAAAGAAGTCCCTCATAAACAGAATCATACCGTTCTTTTCCACCGGGAATCACCTTTTTTACCTTAGTAAACCCATACTTTTCCACAATTTCTTCTTTGCAGAAAGCGACAGACTCCGCCCCTGTTACCAAAATAATATCTGTAACCAACGGACTCTGCTGAAAACAGTTCAGCGAATAATAGAGAACCGGTTTTCCACCAAGTTCCAGAAACTGTTTCTGTACTTTGCTGTTCATTCTCTTTCCCCGACCTGCTGCCAGAACAATGGCTGTAATTTTTTCCCTTTTCATTAAAACCTCCAGCAATCCAGCTTTATCTCTCACCCAGTTTCAGGTTCGGCACCGCATTCAGTTCCCATCCATGACGGGTTCCTTTTTTGTATTCATAATAAGCGGCTGCTCCGATCATAGCTGCATTATCTGTACAGAAAATAGGTGACGGACGGTAAAAACTATATCCGTTCTCCTTACATGCCTGCTCCATTGCCTCCCGAAGCGTTCCATTGGAAGCCACTCCGCCGGCAATAGCCACCTTTTTCATACCAAAATCTTTTGCAGCCATCATAGTATGCTCTACCAGAACATCCACAACTGCTTTCTGGAAAGAAGCTGCCAGATCTGCTCTGTTGACCTCCTCGCCTTTCATCTGTGCCTGATTCAGATAATTCAGAACCGCAGACTTCACTCCACTGAAACTGAAATCATAAGGACAGTCTCCCACTTTGGCTCTGGGGAACTGAATAGCGTCAGGATTTCCCTCTTTTGACAATTTATCAATTTTCGGGCCTCCCGGATAGCCCAGACCAATAGCCCTGGCAACTTTATCAAAGGCTTCTCCTGCCGCATCATCTCTGGTTCTTCCCAGAATCTCAAATTCTCCATAGTCTTTAACAATCACAAGATGTGTATGGCCGCCCGAAACGATCAGACACAGGAACGGCGGTTCCAGATCCGGATGTTCAATATAGTTAGCGGAAACATGTCCTTCTATATGGTGAACACCTACAAGAGGAAGTTTTTTTGCATAGGCAATGGCCTTGGCTTCTGCCACTCCTACCAGAAGCGCGCCAACAAGCCCCGGACCATAGGTAACGCCAATAGCGTCCAGGTCATCCAGAGTTACTCCTGCTTCCTCTAACGCCTCCTCGATCACCTGATTGATTTTTTCAATGTGTTTCCGTGATGCAATTTCCGGCACAACTCCACCATACAGTTTATGGAGCTCAATCTGAGAGGAAATCACATTAGATAAAATTGTTCTTCCGTTTTTTACAACAGATGCCGCTGTTTCGTCACAGGAGCTTTCTATTGCCAGAATCAGTGTATCTTCCACCTTTACTCCTCCTCAAAATTCAATTCCGTGCTTTTTCCGTCTCTGCCTGGATAAGCCTGCGGAAAAATTCCTCTTACCGTTTCCATGTACTCTTCCGGACGGATCAGGGACGGGCTGTAGTGCGTCAGCCACATTTCTTTTACCTGCGCATCCCGCGCCAGCTCCGCCGCTTCGCGGAAAGTCATATGCTTATATCCCTTTGCCTTATCCGCCTTGTCATCTTCTCCATACATTCCCTCGCAGATAAAAAGATCTGACTCTCTGGCGTTGCGAAGAATGGATTCTGTCGGTCTGGTATCGGTAGTATACGTCAGCTTGATCCCTTTTCGATCCGGCCCGAGAACCATATCCGGAGTATATACCACTCCATCTGCCTCTATGGTCTGACCTTTTTGCAGCGGATTCCAGAACTTCAACGGAATCTCCTGCTCTCTGGCACGTTCGGGAGAAAATTTCCCCTGTCTTAAAATCTCCAGCGTATATCCATAGCAGATCACATTATGATTTACTCTGAAAGCAGTAATTCGATACCCGTTCAGTTCAATAACCTCTTCCGGTTTCGTGATCTCTATAAATTTGATCTCAAAGGGCAGCTCCGGAGCAATCACCCGCAGAGCGTTCACTACCTTTTCCAGCCCTCTGGGACCGATCAGAGTCAGAGGCTCTGTACGGTCTGCATTTCCCATGGTAAGAAGCAGTCCGGGCAGCCCGCTGATGTGATCTCCATGATAATGAGTAAAGCAGATTACATCAATCGGCTTAAAACTCCATCCCTTTTCTTTTACAGCAACCTGAGTTCCCTCTCCACAGTCGATCAGCAGGCTGCTTCCATTATATCTGGTCATCAGAGCAGTCAGCCATCTTCTGGGAAGAGGCATCATACCTCCGGTTCCTACTAAACAAACATCTAACATAGCTTACCTCTTTTATTCTGAAAAGACTTATGCAGAATACATTCTGCTGTTATCTTCACGTTTTCTCTACTGGCAAAGTGTAACACAATCAGAACTTCAAAACAAGGCAAAAATCCCCTTCCGTCACAGTGGAAGGCTGAGCTTTGTAGTAAATTCCTCTCCTGCTTTCCCGTATGAAAGGCTTCCTCCGTGAAGTTCTGCAATCTTTGCCGCACTTTTCAGTCCTACGCCGCTGCCTGCCGCCCGCCCCTTGTTTTCTATGTAATTACGCACAGTTAATTTCAAAACGTTATTTTCTGCAGATACCTCCATATCTGCAGTTCTGGTCCTATCTCCATAACGCTGAATATTAGAACCCAGATTCCAGATCAGACGTCTGATAAGAAACGGATTAGCTTCCCATACCGTTTCCGGCAGCTCTCCCTGCCGAAAAGAAATCAGAATCCCCTGAACAGACAGTTCTTCTGCCATTTCCTTTACCGCTTCTGCAAACTGTGCCGGAGTCCAGGCCTGCATGGCAATTTCTCCGGTGTTCCCAAATACAAGAGCATACTCAAACATTTTATCTGACAAGCTCCTGATTTCTTCTGTTTTTTCCAGGCATTTCCGAATATAACCGGGATAATCTTCTTCTCTTCCTTTTTTTCTGTGAAGAATCTCCAGATATCCGTTAAGAGCAGTAAGAGGAGTTCTGAGATCATGAGAAACTGCCCTGATCAGTTCCTGCTTATCTCTGTAAACCTTCTGTTCATTTTCCATACTGTTCTTCAGCGTCATTCTCATATCGTCCAGCTCTGCAGCCAGGGCGGAAATTTCATCGTGTCCTTTTACTGTTACCCTGTGCTCCATGTCTCCCTGCCCGATCACTGTTATCTCAGCACGCACATTCCCCAGATATTTCATTCTCCTGTGAGCAAAAATAAGCACGGGTAAAAAAACTGCCGCTCCGTTTAAAACTGCAACCATCAGATAATACAGTGAAAAAAATTTAAGAGACTGATAACTCATAAGACGTATCCGGGCAATTCCATCCTGAAATTCGATTTCTGTTTTTACAGGCGTCTCCATTCCCTGAGCTGCTATATCACTATCCGACCAGATCCAGCTGCCCCAGAAAGGACTATCTAAAATCTCCGGGAAAAAGCCTGCCTGATATTGTCCGCTCTCATCATAAATCCCAAGCCACGTATAAGCATCTGCTTTCTCTTTAAACACCGGCATATACTCTTCCGGCTGATCCATTCTGTAGAAAGGCGCTGTTTTTTTCAGCCAGTCCGCATATTCTTCCCGGGTATCATCCAGTATTTCATGCTCCAGAGCCCAGGAATAAATTGTAAACCTTCTGTTTACAAAAAAAATCGTACACAAAACAGCAATGATAAAGCTTGCAAAAAAAAGCACCATAAGTTCCTGCGTCAGTTTCCATTCCCTTTCTGCTCTTTTTTTCTTAATCACACCTGTACCCCCTTCCCCATACAGTGCGGATGATTTTGGGATTTCCGGGCTCGTCCTCTATTTTTGACCGAAGATTTCGGATATGTACCATAACAATATTTGCCGCACCGTAATAATAAGTTTCTTCCCACACTGTTTCATACAGATGTTCCACAGAAAAAATCTGCTTTCTGTGCTTCATAAGAGTACATAGAATGGAAAACTCCGTGTCTGTAAGAGAAATCTCTTTTCCGTTTTTCCATACGGTTCCTGCTTCCGGATACACTTCCAGAGCTCCGCTGCACATTTTTTCTTCCCGGGTTCTCCGGCTGCTTCCCTGATACACATGATAGCGCCGCACAAGCGCCTTTACTCTGCTGATCAGCTCCTGATAGGAAAAAGGCTTTGGAAGATAGTCGTCTCCACCGCTGGAAAAGCCCATAATCTTATCTTCCACCTGAGTTCTTGCGCTTAGAAACAGGATTGGGACGTTTGATTTTTTTCTGATCTCCATACAGGTCTGGTATCCGTTTAATCCCGGCATCATTACATCCAGCAGGATCAGATCATAAGTTCCATGTTCTATTTTATCCAGAGCTTCTTTTCCGTCTCCGGCTTCATCCACAATAAATCCTTCGCCCTGCAGAAGCACCATCGCCACCTCCCGGATCTCAGGGTTATCATCAACGATCAAAATTCCCGGTTCTTCCATGATTTCTCTCCTTTTTCCGCACATTCAGAACCGGTAGCATCCCCTTTACATAAATTGGAGGTATTTATCTTGTACCCTGACAACTGCATATCAAACTGCTGTTTTTGCCTGTTCTGAATTTGGTATTTTATTGATGAATTATACCATATTTTTTCAGTTTCCATATAATTCTTAATAAATCTTCAGATTTATCAAACAGGTTTCTTAAGATAAAAATTGTATATTTTTACTATTATTTCACATACTCTACTTCATTTGAAAGGAGAACCCCTTTATGGAGCATCTTATTGGCCGGGAATCCGTTTCCGTATCTCACACCCGTGAACAGGCTACCGTTCATTTTCCTGTTACTGCACTGCATTTTGTTTTGCTTACTGCTGCAGTGCTTATATTTGTGTATGTTTCTATACCTCAGGGAAAACTTTTTGGCTCAGAAACAGACTGGTACTGTCAGCATATAACAATTGTGGATACTATGCGCAAACAGTTTTATGCAACAGGAAATCTGTTTCCTGACTGGACCGCTCTTGGAAGCGGAGCAAATTTTTATACCCTTTCCTATTACGGATTTCTGCGCCCGGATGTGCTGATCTGTTATCTTCTTCCTTCTGTCCCTGTAGAAACCGTAATTCAGTTTTACGCAGTAACAGAAATGGCTGCAGGCGCCTGTCTTCTTTACTGGTGGCTCCTTCGTCATGGTATGGACAGGTCTTACTGTCTTACAGGAGGATTTCTTTATCTTACTGCCAACTGTATGTTCCAGGCTCACAGACAGATTATGTTTGTAAACTATCTTCCGTTTCTGATCCTTGCACTTTTATGCACAGACAGCATAAAAACACGCCCTTTCAGAACTGCGAAAAAATATTTTCCCCTTCATCCCGGACTTGCCGTCTGCTTTTTTATGATATCCGTTCACAGCTTTTATTTTCTGCCTTCCTGCCTGGTTTGCTGTACCCTGTATTTTCTCTGCACAGGAAAAAAAGAGCCTCATATGTGGAAAATTTATATAATGTCCACTTTTACCGGACTTTGTCTTGCCATGGTTCATCTTCTGCCTACCGCACTTGTGATTCTGGAAAACAAAAAAGATGCAAAACCAACTGCTCTGTGGCAGATTTTTACAGTAAATCCCTCCATGAACACTTTGCTTTACAGTCCCTACGGCTGTGGACTCACCCTTCTTGTGCTTTACTGTATGGTTCTGTCCCTGGGCTGCCGCAAAACAAAAAAGCTGGCTTTTGCGCTTCTTATCCTGTGTTCCAGTCAGCTCTGCTGCTGGATTCTGAACGGAACCCTTTATCTCCGCCCCAAAGCCCTGATTCCATTTCTGCCTCTGTTCCTGCTGCTTACAGCTCATACACTCAGCCTCCTGCAGAGTAAAAAGCTGAGGCACAGCTTTCCGCTGGCAGTTCTATGTACTCTGCCTGCACTGGTCCAGGTGTTTTTCTTTCATTCTTCACAGAAAAACCTGATCCTGGCAGATGTTCTGGTGCTACTTTTTTATTCTCTTTCACCGAAGGCTGTCATACTTTCAGAGAAAAATTTATTTTTCAGCCGGAAGATCAATACTCTGAAAACAGCTGTCCCTTTCCGTACTTTACAAAGCTTTTTTACAAAAAACAGTACATCCTATGTCCTGCTCTGCGTTATACCGGCTCTTTTGTTTCTCAGCACTGCAAAAACAGAAAATTTCGCTGATTCCTTCAGAAAATCCAGAGAAACCTTCACTTCGCAGGAACTGAATGACATCTGTACTGAACCGGGAAGCGCAATAGATATTTTTACCGCTCCTATGACCAACAGCAACTATATGCTTCCGGAAAACCACCGCCGCACAACTATGTATTCCTCTGTTTCCAATACCACCTACAATCATCTGTTTTATGACATTCTGAAAATGCCGGTCAGCGCCAGAAACCGCGTTTCCATGAATGCTGCGCCCAATCCGTTTCAGGAGTATCTGACAGGTGTCCGGTATATACAGACCTCTGAGGACCGGATTCCTGCAGGATATATCACCCGTCTTAAAAAGGAAAATCTTGTTCTGGCAGAAAATCCCGGTGTACTTCCTGTTGCTTACGGAACCTCAGCTCTTATGAGCGAAGCAGACTATGACCGGCTTGTCTATCCTTATAATCTGGACAGCCTGACCAATCGGACCATTGTACCGGAAACTGTTGTTTCCAGGAAATCAGCCTATACTTCTCAGATGAAAGAATATCCTCTTCCACAAGATTTTATGAGTCGTTCCTCTGGCAGCCAGGCAGAAACCGTATCCCGCAGTCTCCCATCTGTACTGAAAGATCAGGTTCTGCTTCTGTCTTTCGATGTGGACTATAACGGAAGCAGGGATGTTGACATAACTATCAACGGCATCCGCAACAGGCTTTCTGGCTCCTCTGCCCCGTATCCGAACCGTAACCATACCTTCACCTATATGCTTTCCGCCAATACGCCTTTAAAAACCCTTGAGATTACTTTTTCTAAGGGAAATTACAAAATAAAGAATCTCCGCGGATTCACTTTGCCGGTTTCTGCGATCAATCATCCGGATATTATACCTTTTACCTCCTGCCCGGAAAACAGAAAAGCTCTTCTCCAGGGAAATATTACCATGAAGGAGGATGGGTACTTTGTAACTTCTTTTGCCTATTCCAGAGGATATCAGATTCAGGTAGACGGACATCGTGCAGAACCGGTTATGGTAAACAAAGGATTTGTAGGTTGTCCCATAAAAAAAGGGACGCATGAAGTTCTTGTTACTTTTCATGCGCCCGGTAAACGGATCGGTATTCTGTTCAGCTGTGCTGCCGCAGTTCTTCTTCTGGCAAAGTTATCTACATCTCTTTTGTCATCAGCACTGCGTTTTCCACAGGATTCTCATAATAATCCCTGCGGAGTCCGTCCTCTTTAAATCCAAGTCTCTGATAAAGCCGTCTGGCGGTTCCGTTTCCCTGGCGAACCTCCAGATGGACAAGCTTTATCCCCTGCATTTCCGCCATACGGAGCATACTGTCCACAAGAAACTGTCCGATTCCCTCTTTCTGACGGTCTGAACGTACTGCCACATTCAGGATATCTCCTTCATCCAGCACAGTCATCATACTGCAGTAGCCCAGAATACGCTCTTTTTCTTCCACCACAAAAAACATGGTATCTTTTTTCATCAGATAGGTAAGAAAACCTTCTTTTGTCCACGGTACAGAAAACAGTTTCTGTTCGATATCCACAACCTGCTCCAGATCTCCCACAAGCATTTCACGAAATGTCATTGTGCAGCCTCCTGATCTTTCGCTTTTTCCCGTTCTGCACGCTCTCTTTCCGCCTGAGAAACACGAAGGTAATCCGGCACATGCTCCTCTGCGGTTCCGTATCGTCCTTCTTCGTAATATACAAGCCCCAGTGAAGCCACTGCTGCCGCTCTCTGTCTGTTTACATGAGCCGGAGCAAAACTAAAGGATACCTGAAGTTTTTCCCGGATCAGATCTCTGAACACAGGAACACCGTCCCCCAGGAAAGTCACTGTTTCCCCATACTGTTCAAGCTTTGTCAGAAGTTCCCCAATGGGAACTGCCATCTGATCCTCCACTGTCTGGAGTTTATGATCTTTAAAGCGATAAATTCCTGTATATACCTGGTTTCTTCTGGCATCCATAATCGGACAGATCAGACCCTGGGTATCATAAAGGTTATAAGCCAGAGCTTCTACTGTAGGCACACTGATAAGCGGCTTTTTCAGCGCAAGTCCAAGCCCTTTGGCCGTAGCAGAGCCAATGCGGAGCCCTGTAAACGATCCCGGGCCTCCGGCAACAGCAATAGCGTCAACCGTATCCAGATCAAGCTCTGTCATCTTTGCCACCTCATCCAGCATCGGAAGCAGAGTCTGAGAATGTGTTTTTTTATAATTCACTGTATATTCTGCGATCAGAACTTCATCTTCAACAACAGCTACGGAAGCTACGATCCCGGAACTGTCCAAGCCTAAAATTTTCATTTTTTATTCAACCTCCTGTACAGTGATCCTGCGATAATCAAATCCCTGTGTCAGATCCTTTTCTATAGTAACCTCAATGCGTTTTTCCGGAAGGATATCCCTGATCAGCTCTGCCCACTCAATAAGACAGATCCCCTCTCCGAAAAAATAATCGTCATAGCCAATTTCTTCCATTTCTTCAATATCACCGATACGGTACACATCAAAATGATAAAAAGGCAGACGGCCTTCCTCATAGACCTGCACAATCGTAAAGGTAGGGCTGCTGACAGGTTCTGTGATGCCCAGCCCCGCTGCTACTCCCTGGGTAAAAACTGTTTTTCCTACACCAAGATCTCCGTTAAGAGTATATACCTGTCCCGGCTTTGCTGATTCACCGATTTTTTTTCCTAATTCAAATGTTTCCTCTGGACTTCTTGTTTCTATTACCATGTCTACGCCTTCCCAAACAAATTCCGGTACTGTTCACAGCAGCTCCGGTCTTTTACTTATTTCTTGCAGAATTGTTCTTTGCATATTATAATAGAGCAAACAGAGAAAAACAATACTTTTCGCAAAAGGAGAATAAAACTATGGCAAATCCAGTTGTAACGATCACCATGGAAAACGGTGATGTAATGAAAGCAGAGCTTTATCCGGAGGTTGCTCCCAATACGGTAAACAACTTTATCAGTCTTGTGAAAAAGGGCTTTTACGATGGTCTGATCTTCCATCGTGTCATTAACGGCTTCATGATCCAGGGCGGCTGCCCGGACGGAACCGGTATGGGCGGCCCGGGATACAGCATTAAAGGCGAGTTCGCTCAGAACGGTGTTGCAAATGACCTTGCACACACTCCCGGTGTTCTTTCCATGGCAAGAGCCATGCATCCAAACTCCGGCGGAAGCCAGTTCTTTATCATGCATAAAGCCGCTCCTCATCTTGACGGAAGCTATGCTGCCTTCGGCAAGGTCACAGAGGGTATGGATGTTGTAAACCGCATTGCGGAAGAAGATACAGACTACAGCGACAGACCACTTGATGATCAGGTAATGAAAACTGTAACTGTGGAAACCTTTGGTGTGGATTATCCGGAACCGGAGAAATGCTGATTTCCGTTTACGAATATAACTGAATAGCAGACATATAAATAAAGCGTGCAGTCTTCAGATGCAGGGGCGCTTTCCAGAATTTGGATTAAAAATCCCCTCTCATACAGACTGCACTCTTTTCATATCAGAGCTTCCATAAAGCCCGGTTAATCTCTGTTTTTATTATAGCAAATTACAGAAATCAGTCCTCAAAGGTCAGGACTTCCCCATCCAGGACTGCAAAATACAGTTCTCTGTCTTTTTCCATTTTTGCCCTTCCATTGGTACTTTCTGTAATGGCTTTCTGTACTTCCTCCACATTCTGAAACGGAATCAGAAGATCCAGGATCACCCGGTCTGTATATTCGCTGTTCAGAATGGGCAGATTCCTCTCTCCTGCAATATACTGAAGTTTTCCTACTCCCGTATAATCTGTGGTCACTCTGAGGCAGATTCCTTTTTTCTTTTCAATAATGCGGCTGGATGCAAGCCCTTCCTGTACTGCTTTGGAATAGGCGCGGACAAGTCCTCCGGTTCCCAGCAGAACTCCCCCGAAATATCTTGTTACAACCACGGCAACATTATAAATATCCTCTCCCAGAATCACATCCAGCATGGGACGTCCTGCAGTTCCGGACGGTTCCCCGTCATCGCTGCATCTGGTATATTCTCTGTTTAATCCCACAGAATACACAAAGCAGTTATGCCTTGCATCCCAATATTTTTTCTTCATTTCTTCCAGAAATGCCAACGCTTCCTCTTCCGTTTTTACCGGACGCACAGTTGCTATAAATCTGGACTTTTTCTCTGTGATCTCCCCACAGCCGCCCTCTAATATGGTTTTGTAGGTTTCCAGCATAAATCTTTTTCTCCTGTTTTATATTTACTTTTTGATATCTGATTTTCTCTGTATGAAATTTTTACTGCTCTCCCTGAAATCATTCAACATTTTCATCCCTGTTCCAGTAAGTGTTCCTACTGCGCTACATAAGTCCATACCTGCTGCACCTGAGGCGCCACCCTACTGTAATCCCACTTCTTTCTGCTGTTGGCTTTACTGAAAGGATCATTGATCGTCAACATTCCGTCAGAAAGCCCCCGGATCACAATAAAATGGCCTTCATCGGTAAAATCCCCCGGCCCCATAGCGCAGATCAGCAATCCTCCCTGTGCCAGAACCTCTTCTATCTTCTGAAGCTCCACAGAAGGAAACTGAGAAACTGTGATTCCGTATTCCACGGCGATATCGGTCATAAAAAGCCATGAAGTTCCCACTCCTTCCACATAATACCCGTTTTCCATAGCACGGGCTGCCAGCATATCAGGGGACAGATTTTTATCTCCTGTCAGACTGTAAAGTACCATGGAAAGACAGGTTGGCCCGCATCCGGAAATTCCCACATTGGACTGTCCGTAAGGCACATATCCCCAGCGTTTGTCCCACTGAATAAAAAGCGGGACTTTTTCCGGCCGCTCTGATTCCCTGATTCCTCCAAAGGCCTTCTGGGGCGTATCCGGATATGCGGCTACAAAATCCGCAATCTCAGGATTTCGCTTTAAAGCATCCAGAAAGCTTGCCGGATACTTTGACGGTTGAGCAAAAATCTTTTCCTCTATGCTAACAGAAGTCGGACTTCCCTGTTTTTTGGTTTTATCTTTATCCGGGGCTTTCCCCTCTACAATTACTGCTGTAGGAATAACGGTTGTTTCCCGAAGCTTCCATTTATCATTTTCTTTCATCAGTAAGTTTCCGGCTGCCAGAAACACAAACAGAGAAACCGTCATGATCACTCTGCGGTTTTTCTCTTTTATTCTGGCCTCTGTAGCCGGACTTCTGGGACGGTCAGATGTGGGGTGACCTGCTGTTTTCTTTTGTTCCACAGTTTATCCTCCCTTATCCGGTTCCTCTCTTATTTTTCAGACCCAAAAACGGTATTTTTAATTTCTCTATGAGATTATATCATAAAAAAACTCTTACGGACAGAGGGCTTTGTTCTTATAAATTTTCCCTCTGTTTCCTCTTATTTTCACTTCCCCTGCTCCATTGCGGTACTTTCTCTTTCTCCCTGTCATCAGTCAGGGCAGCTTTATGACAGAGCGCCATAAAATTTCCCGGGACTTTTTCTTTCTGTATGCATATGAATATTACAATATTTTTTCATTTTTCTGCTATACTAAATATGAAGTTTTGATTTTAGGGTTTATTTACTATTTTTTATTTGATATAATAGAACGGATTATAAAGGAGGAAAATCATGAATTACGGTAAAAAATCAGTCTCAAAAAAGCGAAATTCTCTGATTTCCCGTACAGCCATGATGGGAAAACGTGCACACGTTTCGTTTATCAGAGTTCTGTTCATATCTCTGATCGCACTTTGTGTGATTGTGGGCTGTTTAGGCATCGGAGCCTTTCGGGGAATTATAGATAATGCCCCTGACGTGGATGACGTGGATATTTCGCCTCTGGGATATGCAACCTTTTTGTATGACGGAGACGGAAACCAGCTGCGTAAGCTGACTGCGCCAAGCTCCAACCGTCTGCCTGTTTCCATCGAACAGATTCCGGTGGATCTGCAGCATGCGGTAGTTGCCATTGAGGATGAACGTTTTTACGAGCACAACGGAATCGACGTAAGAGGTATCCTCCGTGCTTTCGTAAAAAATATCACTTCCGGCGGTCTTTCCGAAGGTGCCAGTACCATTACCCAGCAGCTTCTGAAAAATAACGTATTTACCAACTGGACCAATGAATCCACCTGGCTGGAACGGTTCACGCGTAAATTCCAGGAACAGTATCTGGCTATTCAGATTGAAGAAAAGATCAATGACAAAAATGTGATCCTGGAAAACTATCTGAACACCATCAACCTGGGCGCAGGAGCCTACGGCGTTCAGGCAGCGGCAAGACAGTATTTTAATAAGGATGTATGGGATCTGAACCTTTCAGAATGTGCCACACTTGCAGGAATCACTCAGAATCCGACTCAGTTCAACCCTATCGAGCATCCTGAAGCCAATGCCAAAAGGCGTAAAGAGGTTCTGGATCATATGCTGGATCAGCAGTATATTACCCAGGAGCAGTATGATCAGGTAATCAATGATGATATCTATACACAGATCCAGGCGGCACAGGCTCAGAATTCCCAGTCAGCTGACACGATCTACAGTTATTTTGAAGACGAGCTTATTGATCAGGTGATCAATGATCTTATGAACATCAAGGGCTATACAAGAACTCAGGCTCAGAACCTTGTTTACAGTGGCGGTCTTAAAATCTATACCACTCAGGATCAGCATATCCAGACAATTCTTGATGAAGAGTATTCCAATCCGGAAAACTATCCGGAAAACGTTCAGTATGCTCTTGATTATGCTCTGACAGTAACCAATCCTCAGGGCGAGGAAGTCAATTACAGTAAGGAAATGCTTTCTCTGTATTTCCAGAATGAGGATCCGGAATTTGACCTTCTGTTTGATTCTCAGGAAGAGGCACAGAGCTATGTTGACCGATACAAGCAGTCTGTTCTTGCAGACGGAAGCAAGGTTGTAGCAGAGCGTGTGAACTTTGCTCCGCAGCCTCAGTCATCCATGAGTATCATTGACCAGCATACAGGTTATGTAAAAGCGATCGTAGGAGGACGTGGTGAAAAAACCGCCAGCCTTACTCTGAACCGTGCAACCGACACTACAAGACAGCCCGGTTCTACATTTAAAATTGTTTCTACCTATGCTCCTGCTCTCAATGAAAAAGGTCTGACACTGGCTACCACTTTTGAGGACGAGCCCTATAACTATCCGGATGGCTCCCCTGTAGAAAACGCTACCAGAACCTACGGCGGAACAACTACCATCCGAAAAGCTATCCAGAACTCTGTAAACGTAGTTGCAGTGAAATGTCTGGAGGAAGTTACTCCCGAACTCGGTCTTCAGTATCTGGATAACTTTGGTTTCACAACACTTGCTCATGGAACAGAGGCAGACACAGATGCCAACGGGACTGTATGGACAGATGCCAATCTGCCGCTCGCACTTGGCGGTCTGACTCACGGTGTAACAAACGTGGAGCTTTGCGCAGCCTATGCTGCCATCGCCAACCAGGGAAATTACATCGAACCTCTTTATTACACAAAAATCCTTGATCACAACGGCAATGTACTGATTGAAAAAACTTCAGCAGAACGTTCTGTCATTAAGGAAAGCACTGCATGGCTTCTCACAAGTGCCATGGAGGACGTTGTAAAGAGCGGTACAGGAACTGCCTGCCAGCTGGACAATATGACTGTGGCCGGAAAAACAGGTACCACAGATGATTACAATGACCTGTGGTTTGTAGGCTACACTCCATATTACACCTGCGCAGTATGGTCCGGATTTGACAATAACGAAAAGCTCCCTGACGACTATTCCCGTGACTTCCACAAGGATATGTGGCGCAAGGTCATGACAAGAATCCATGAGGGACTTGAGTATAAAGATTTTGAAATGCCATCCACTATAGAAAAAGTAAATGTGTGCGCTGATACAGGTCTTCTCCCAAGAGCCGGCTGTTCTGTGATCACAGAATTCTTTGATGTAGGCGATATTCCTACAGATTACTGTGAAGAACATTTCTATGAACCGGAACCGGTAATTCCGGAATATACCTATGAGGAAACTATTATTCCTGAGCCATCTCTTCCCCCGGAGAATCCGGATAACAACGGTGATGAGGGTAATGGCAATAACGAAAACGGCGGCGAAAATGGAAATGGCGAGAACGGTAACGGTGAAAACGGCGGCGGCGAAAATGGCGGCGGTGATGTCGAAGGCGGCGAAAATGGAAATGGCGAGAACGGTAACGGTGAAAACGGCGGCGGCGATACCGGCGGCGGTGATGTCGAAGGCGGCGAAAACGGCGGCGACGATCTCTTAGATTAAATCAATAAAAAGAAAATGGGGCGTCCCAAAACGCCCCCATAAAAAAAGAAGGTTTCCATATTGGGACAATGTCATTAGGTTAAAACATTGCCATATTTGGAACCTTCTTTTTTATATTTATATCTTTATAGTTTGCTTGCCACTCCGACTCAGCTCATACATCTGTGCTGACAAGTGACGTATAAACCACTGGGATCACAGAACCATTTTTGCCGCTCCGTAAATACCGGCATCATTTCCAAGACTGGCGATTACAATAGGAGTGTCTTTGCAAAGAGAAAATGCATATTTTTTGTAATGCTTTTCGATCAGGTCGATCAGAGGCTGACCGGCTTTTGATACGCCGCCACCGATAACAATGGCATCCGGATCTACTACTGCTGCAAAAATACCGAGCGCTCCGCCAAGCTTTTCTCCTACTTCATCCATAACACGGACAGCAAGAGCATCTCCTGCCTTAAATGCATCCAGTACGTCTTTCGCCTCTATATTCTCTTTATTTCTGAGAGCGCTTTCCTCGCTGCTTTCTGCCAGAGCTTTTTTTGCCAGACGTACAATTCCGGTTGCTGAAGCATACTGTTCCAGACAGCCGCTGTTTCCGCAGTTGCAGGCTTCTTCCTCCTCATGGCAGATGTTTGCATGGCCGATCTCTCCGCCTGCTCCATGAGCTCCTGCTACGATTCTTCCATCGGAAATGATACCACCGCCTACTCCGGTTCCCAGAGTAACCATGATCACATTCTGAGAGCCTGCCGCAGCGCCTTTCCATGCCTCTCCAAGAGCAGCTACATTGGCATCATTTCCTGCTTTCGCAGGCAGTCCTGTAAGCTCGCTGAGCTCCCTGGCAACCGGCTTGAATCCCCAGTAAAGGTTTACTGCACAGGCAGCTTCTCCCTGAGCATTGATAGGCCCCGGAATACCAACTCCGACTCCGACTACCTGAGTCTTGTCAATTCCTTTTTCGCTGATCTTGTTCTGAATAGTTTCAGCTACATCCGGAAGGATATGTTCGCCTTTATTTTCTTTTCTTGTAGGAATCTCCCATTTTTCTACCAGAGTTCCATCTGTCTGGAACAGGCCGCATTTTACAGTTGTTCCCCCTACGTCAATACCGAAACAATACATGTTGTTTCCCCTTTCCTGCTTTTTTATTTATCGCGCTTACGGGCAATATTTGCCTGAACACGCTTATACAGCTCTTCAGCTGCATTATAGCCCATTTTTTTCTGTCTGTGGTTGACTGCCGCTGTTTCTACGATCACCGCAAGGTTACGTCCCGGACGGATAGGCAGAGAATGGCATACGATTTTGTTGCCAAGGTACTCAATATACTCCTCTGTAAGTCCCAGACGGTCATATTCCTTGTCGCGGTCCCACTCCTCAAGCTTAATAACCAGATCCACAGACTGAGTATCTTTAACACTTTCCACACCAAACAGTGTTTTTACATCAATGATGCCGATACCGCGAAGCTCTATAAAATGCCTTGTAATATCCGGTGCAGAACCTACCAGGGTTACGTCGCTGACTTTGCGGAGTTCCACCACATCATCGCTGACAAGACGATGACCTCTTTTGATCAGCTCCAGAGCAGCCTCGCTTTTTCCGATCCCACTCTCTCCGGTGATCAGGATTCCCTCGCCAAAAACGTCGACCAGCACACCGTGAATGGAAATACAGGGCGCAAGCTGTACGCCCAGCCAGCGGATGATTTCTGCCATAAGGCTGGAAGTTGTCCTTTCTGTAACAAAAGTAGGAACATTATACTTAATTGCAAGATCCAGCATATCCTGTGACGGTTTTGTCATGGTACTGAAAATAACACACGGTATTTTGCTGGAAATAAACCTTTCGTATTTCATCAGGCGCTTGTCGTCCGGAAGCTGCATCAGATACGTATATTCCACATATCCGATGATCTGAACACGTTCGTTGGCAAAATGCTCCAGATACCCCGTAAGCTGCAGCGCAGGACGGTTGATTTCTGCAGTCATGATTCTTTTGTCAGAAAGATCAATTTCAGGAGTAAGATTTGTAAGATTCTGCTCCTGTACCATCTTGGTCATCAATACACCCTTCATATGTGTTCTCCTTTTCTTTATTTATGCTCAGGTAAATGATTCTGCTGAGTTTTGTCTGTTTTTGCCGGCGGATGAAAAAAATCATACACCTGTTTTGCGCTTGCGGCATTCATGGATTCTGTTTCCGCCAGATCTTCCACAGATGCCTCACGGATTCCCTCAATCCCCCGGAACCTTCTCATAAGAGCTTTTCTCCTTCGTTCCCCGATTCCCGGAATATCGTCCAGGATCGAATGAACCTGTTCCTTGCTGCGAAGTGATCTGTGGTATTCAATCGCAAAGCGGTGAGCCTCGTCCTGGATCCTGGTGATCAGCCGAAAACCCTCGCTGTTTGTTTCTATGGGAATTTCATTGTTGTTAAAATAAAGGCCTCTGGTTCTGTGGTGATCGTCCTTCACCATTCCACATACCGGAACCTGGATCCCCAGCTTTTCCAGAACCCCCAGAGCAATGTTTACCTGCCCTCTTCCTCCATCCATCAGAAGCAGATCCGGCATTCGGGCAAAGCTGTCAAATTCTCCGCTGGTCTCATGGGTAAAACGTCTGGTAAGGACTTCTTCCATACTTGCATAATCATTGGGACCCTGGACAGATTTGATGCGGAATTTGCGATAATCGCTTTTTTTGGGTCTGCCCTTTTCGTAAACCACCATGGAGCCAACTGATTCAAAACCGCTGATATTGGAAATATCAAAAGCTTCCATACGGACAATTCCCTGCAATCCCAGCCATTCTTCCACTTCATGAACAGCGCCTATGGTTCTGCCCTCTTCTCTCTTAATGCGCTCACGGTCCTTATCAAGAACCATACGGGCATTCTCGCGGGCAAGCTCCACCAGCTTTTCCTTGGTACCTTTTTGGGGAACGAAGATATGAACCCGCTGTTTCCGTCTGGAACTGAGCCACTCCTCGATCACTTCCCGGTCTTCCACTTCTGTCTGAAGCACGATCTCTTTTGGAATAAAAGGAGTCCCTGCATAAAACTGCTTCAGAAAACTGGAAAGCACCTGGGACTTTGTATCGCCCCGCGCCACCCTAAGATAAAAGTGATCCCGTCCGATCAGTCTGCCGCTTCTCATAAAGAATACCTGGACAACTGCGTCCTGCTCCCGGAGATCCAGACTTTCATCCATGGCAACCGCAATGATATCCCTGTCTTCCTCGCCATAGGCTGTGATCTTCTGGCGCTCTCCGATCTTGCGGATACTCTGTATCAGATCGCGGCTCTCTGCCGCATCCTCAAATCTCATTTCTTCGGATGCCTTTTCCATTTTTGCAGTAAGGGCATCTATGGTTTCCTGAAAATCTCCATTGAGAAATTTCAGGACTTTACGGATATTTTCTCTGTACGCTTCCTGAGACACATTTCCCGTACAGGGACCTGTGCACTGCTTCATATGGTAATACAGACAAGGTCTGTCCTTTCCGCAGTCTCTTGGAAGTGTTCTGCTGCAGGATCTCACCTGGTACAGCTTCCGCACCAGCTCGATCACATCTTTTACAGCGCCTGCGCTTGTGTAGGGACCAAAATACCGGTTTTTGTCTTTTTTCATCCTGCGGGCAAACAGTACCCGGGGATAAGCCTCCTGAACCGTTACCTTGATGAAAGGATAGCTTTTATCATCTTTCAGCATGGTATTATACTTTGGTCTGTGCTCTTTGATCAGGTTGCTTTCCAGTACAAGAGCCTCCAGCTCAGAGTCTGTGATGATATATTCAAATCTCGCAATATGGGTGACCATCTGCTCAATTTTTGCGCCCTTATTTCTGCTGCTCTGGAAATACTGACGCACACGGTTTTTAAGACTGACAGCCTTACCCACATAAATAATCTCATCCCGCTCATCATGCATCAGATATACGCCCGGTTTGGCGGGAAGTTTTTTTAATTCTTCCTCAATGTGAAACATTCTCAGGCTCCTGTGGCTTCTGATCATCTCCGGAAGCCGGACTGCATTCTTCCTCTGCTGAATAGGTGTCCGCTGAGTCAGTGTTTTTCTGTTCTGTGTTTTCTATCTCGCTGTTATCTCCTGCTGAATGTGGCTCGGAAATTTCTGTTTCCTGGTTTTCCGCTTTATCCTCAATCTCTTTTACATCCTCAGGAAATACCAGTTCATCCAGGTTTTCCGGAATATCCATTCCTCTTTCCACTGCCCGGAAGATCTTCATAAATTCTTTTCCGGTAATGGTTTCCCTGCGGATCAGATATTCTGCGATCTTGTCAAGGGCTGTCCTGTGTCCTCTCAGAAGTCGCTTGGACTCCTCATAGGAATCATGAAGAAGTTTCATAACTTCATGATCGATCTCTGTTGCTGTATTGTCTCCGCAGTTCAGCACCGCCCTTCCGGAAAGATACTGATTTTCCTGTGAAGCAAGCCCCATAAGACCAAATTTCTGCGACATACCATACTGAGTGATCATGGCTCTTGCCACTTTGGTTGCCTGTTCAATATCATTGGCAGCTCCTGTGGTTACTGTGTCAAACACAATCTCCTCTGCTGCCCGTCCTCCAAGATATCCAACCAGCATCGCTTCCAGTTCTTTCTGAGTATTAAGGAATTTTTCTTCTTCCGGAACATGCATCACATAGCCCAAAGCCCCCATGGTACGGGGAACGATGGTAATCTTCTGTACAGGCTCCGCATCCTTCTGAAGAGCGCTTACAAGAGCATGGCCCACTTCATGATAAGATACGATCCTGCGCTCCTGAGCGCTGAGTATACGGTCTTTTTTCTCTTTACCTACCAGAACCACTTCTACAGATTCCAGAAGATCTTTCTGAGAAACAGCCTTACGTCCGTTTTTCACTGCAAGGATTGCCGCCTCATTGATCATATTGGCAAGGTCAGAACCTACTGCTCCTGATGTTGCCAGAGCAATGGCATCCAGATCCACAGTTTCGTCAAGAAGAACATCTTTGGCATGAACCTTGAGAATTTCCACACGGCCTTTCAGATCCGGACGGTCTACGATCACTCTCCGGTCAAAGCGTCCCGGTCTGAGAAGCGCCGGATCAAGAACTTCCGGACGGTTGGTTGCCGCAAGAATCAGAAGTCCCTTGGATGTGTCAAATCCATCCATTTCTGCAAGAAGCTGATTCAGCGTCTGCTCTCTCTCGTCATTTCCGCCTCCATAATGGGAATCACGGCTTTTTCCGATAGCATCGATCTCATCAATAAATACAATACAGGGGGCATTCTTTTTGGCCTCCTCAAAAAGGTCGCGGACACGGGATGCGCCCACACCTACAAACATTTCCACAAATTCTGAACCGGAAAGAGAAAAGAACGGAACCTTTGCCTCTCCTGCCACTGCCTTTGCAAGAAGAGTCTTTCCTGTTCCCGGAGGTCCTACCAGCAGGGCTCCCTTGGGAAGCTTGGCTCCCACAGCCGTATATTTGCCCGGATTATGCAGAAAATCCACAACTTCCTGAAGAGATTCCTTGGCTTCATCCTGACCGGCTACATTTTTAAAGGTAATACCTGTTTCCTTTTGTATATAAGCCTTGGCGCGGCTTTTTCCCACGCCCATAATGCCTCCGTTTCCTTTGTTCATACGTCTCATAAAGAACATCAGCATACCAAACATCACAACTGTTGGAAGAATAATGCTGAGCAGCATGGAGAGTGCCTCCATCAGGGCATCCGGCTGTTCATATTTGAATACGATATCCTTTCCTTCCAGACGCTTGGTAAGAGCATCTATATTCTCCATCTGATTGACACGATAGGTCATTTTTTTATAGGCTGAATTCTGAAGCTTCGGCTCCACAGTCAGAATACCGGACTGAAGAGTTACCTCCTTGATCTGATCCTTGTCTACCATTTCAATAAATTTGTCATAGGTGATCTCACCGGTACTTCCGTTTCTCATTTCTGTAATAAAACTCACACATACCAGCGTTACCAGAAGACAGATCAGAAATGCCAGAAGTGTCTGACGGTTTTTATTCGGTCCCGGATTCCCGGATCCATTCCGATCCGGTCTGTTTCCATCCGGACGATTGTCTTTATTCTCGTTCATTCTTTTCCTCCTCTACTGTCTTCTTTATTATAAAGAGATTTCTATGATAAATCAACCAGATTAGCCTTATAAAAAAAGTTTTGCATCCGACAGTTGTTCGTAGTATACTATCTGCATGAGTCCGGCAGAATATTCTGTGTTACCAGTGCGGTAAACAGAAAATGGAACTGTTCACAGGTTGCTGTCCCCAGGGTGTTCCGGCATACTTTTGCCACGCTCCCGGGGCATTCAGATCAAAATAATATTACCAAAAGTAATCTGGAATACTTTCAGACCAGAGTACCGGGAACAAATGAACAGTAACAGAAATCACTCTGCCTATAACATAAATCGGGAAAGGAATGAACATATGAAGACAGGATTTGACAACGAAAAATACCTAACTATGCAGTCGGAGCATATCCGTGAAAGAATCAGCCAGTTTGATAATAAACTTTACCTGGAATTCGGCGGTAAGCTTTTTGATGACTACCATGCATCCAGAGTCCTCCCTGGTTTTGAACCGGACAGTAAGCTCCGTATGCTGATGCAGCTCAGCGACCAGGCAGAGATCGTAATTGTGATCAGTGCAGCTGATATTGATAAAAACAAAGTCCGTGGGGATCTGGGAATCACTTATGACGAGGATGTACTCCGTCTTATCGAAGTTTTTACAGAAAGAGGTCTTTATGTTGGTAGTGTCTGCATAACCCGCTATGCAGGACAGGAAAGCGCGGATCTTTTCAAAAACAGACTGGAAAAGCTTGGCATCCGTGTATTTGTTCATTACAATATCCCAGGCTATCCAAGCAATACCTCTGTGATCGTCAGCGATGAAGGCTACGGAAAAAATCAGTACATTGAAACCACCAGACCTCTTGTTGTGGTAACTGCTCCGGGACCGGGAAGCGGCAAAATGGCTGTCTGCCTTTCCCAGCTTTATCACGAACATAAACGGGGAATCTGCGCCGGTTATGCCAAATTCGAGACTTTCCCGATCTGGAATATTCCTCTGAAGCATCCGGTCAATCTGGCATATGAAGCAGCTACCGCAGACCTGAACGATGTTAATATGATCGATCCTTTCCACCTGGAAGCTTATGGAGAAACAACAGTCAACTATAACCGTGACGTAGAAATCTTCCCTGTACTCCAGGCAATGTTTGAAAAAATCATGGGAGAATGCCCATACAAATCTCCTACCGATATGGGTGTGAACATGGCAGGAAACTGTATTGTGGATGATGAAATCTGTAAGGAAGCCTCCCGCCAGGAAATCATCCGTCGTTACTATAAGAGCTGTGATGCCCTTGTATCCGGCACAGGAAAAGAAGATGAGGTATGCAAGATCGAACTTCTTCTGAAGCAGGCACATGCATCCATTGAAGACCGTAAGGTTGTTCCTGCCGCGCTTTACATGGAAGAAAAAACATCTGCTCCTGCAGCTGCACTGGAACTTCCGGACGGAAGAATCATTTATGGAAAAACCTCTGATCTTCTTGGCGCATCCTCAGCACTTCTTCTGAACGCACTGAAAAAGCTTGCCGGAATTGACCATGAGCATCATGTGATCTCTCCGGATGCTCTCCGCCCTATTCAGGAGCTGAAGATCAAATATCTTGGCAGCAGGAATCCACGTCTGCACACAGATGAAACTCTGATCGCACTTTCTGTCAGCGCTGCAAGCAATCCGGAAGCCAGACTTGCTCTGGAGCAGCTTCCTAAATTAAAAGGATGCCAGGCACATACCTCTGTTATGCTGTCTTCTGTGGATATCTGGGAATTACGCAAGCTGGGCATTGAGCTTACCTGCGAACCGAAATTTGAGAAAAAGAAAACAGACGATGACGATAAATAAACTTTTGTTTAAAAAAAGAAGTCCCCTGAATCTCAGGGAACTTCTTTTTATTTTACATTTAATGACTGACAATCAGTCTTCATATCCGTTTGGATTTTTGCTCTGCCAGTTCCAGGAATCTGCGCACATATCCTTAATGTCATATTCTGCTTTCCAGCCAAGCTCTCTTTCTGCCTTGGAAGCATCAGAATAGCAGGTTGCAATATCTCCGGGACGGCGTTCTTTGATCACATACGGGATCTTCACACCATTGGCTTCCTCAAAGTTCTTTACAATATCAAGAACACTGTAGCCTTTTCCTGTTCCCAGATTATAAATGCTTAAACCGGATTTGTCCTCAATCTTTTTAAGAGCCTTCACATGTCCCTTTGCAAGATCAACCACATGAATGTAATCTCTTACGCCTGTTCCGTCCGGAGTATCATAATCGTTTCCGAATACGCCCAGCTCTTTCAGCTTGCCCACAGCAACCTGTGTAATATACGGCATCAGGTTGTTCGGAATACCATTTGGATTTTCTCCGATAGTTCCGCTCTTATGAGCGCCAATCGGATTGAAGTAACGAAGAAGAACTACATTCCATTCCGAATCTGCTTTCTGAATATCAGAAAGGATCTGCTCCAGCATGGATTTTGTCCAGCCATAAGGGTTGGTACACTGTCCCTTCGGGCACTCCTCTGTGATCGGGATAATTGCCGGATCTCCATATACAGTTGCAGAGGAAGAGAAAATAATATTTTTAACACCATGTTTTCTCATTACATCTACGAGAGTCAGTGTTCCGGCAATATTGTTCTCATAATATTCCCATGGCTTTGAAACAGATTCTCCTACTGCTTTCAGTCCTGCAAAATGAATGCAGGAATCAATATCCTCTTTGTCAAAAATATCTGTCAGTGCTTCTCTGTCAAGAATATCTGCCTTGTAGAACTTCACTGGTTTGCCTGTGATCTTTTCCACTCTTTCCAGACTCTTTTCGCTGGAATTGCTCAAGTTATCCAGAACCACTACATCATATCCTGCGTTCTGAAGTTCAATAACTGTATGGCTTCCGATATAACCGGCGCCTCCTGTAACTAAAATTGCCATGTCTTTGTCCTCCTCTTCAGGTTTTCAGTCATTGACCGGACCTCAGGAAAAGGAACCGCCTGAGCGCTCTTTTCCCAAAGTCAGTTTCAGTATACCACTACTTATATTTTTCTACAATAGCTTTCATCTGAGGAAGTTTCTCTTCCATGTCTGCAACCAGCTTAAACTGTGTACGGCACCGATCAAGATTATGACCTTCTCTGTGGATCTTAAAGTAATGATCTCCCTCCAGATAATCAGTCAGGAAACGCATTCCGCACTCAAAAGTCATAAGGATCGCTCCCATGGGAAGCATATCCAGCTCAATCTCTGTAAGCGCACCTGCACAGCCCTCAATAAAGCCTTTTGCATATACCTCGTAAAGGTGAAGATCACAGGAAATCTTGCTGAGATCCTGCTCATCCTCTGCCCCCGTACTTGCTCCGAAACGAATGGAATCGCCGAAATCATTTACAGAAAGTCCCGGCATAACTGTATCAAGATCAATGACGCAGATTGCCTTTCCTGTTTCATCATCAATCATAATATTATTCAGCTTTGTATCATTGTGAGTTACACGAAGAGGAATCTTTCCTGCATCCTGCAGATCACACAGAGTATGAGCCAGCTCTTCTCTGTCAAGAACAAATCTGATCTCCTCCTGTACGGATGCGGCGCGTCCTTCACTGTCCGCCTCAACTGCTGCCTTGAATTTTGCAAAACGGTCAACCGTATTATGGAAATCCACAATGGTTTCATGAAGAGTCTCAGCAGGATAATCTGCAAGAAGTCTCTGAAAATGTCCAAAGGCAACTGCACTCTGGTAAAAGTCATTGTCGTCCTTTACCATATCATAGCTGGTAGCTCCCTCAATAAAAAGATAAACTCTCCAGTATTCTCCCTCTGAGTCCACATAATAAGGATTTCCATCCGTATCATTTACCACATTCAGAGTTTCTCTTTCCACATCACCGCCGTTTTCCCGGATCTTTTTGCGGAGCCATGCGGTAACCCCCTGCACGTTCTCCATAAGCTCTACCGGCTTTGTAAAAATGCTTTTATTCATTCTCTGGAGAATAAAATGCTTTTCCTGTCCGCCTGGTGTTTTTACTGTAAGACGATATGTATCATTAATGTGTCCGCTTCCGTAGGTAACACATTCTACTACCTCTCCCGGAAAGTCAAACTTACTTATTACTTCTTTCTGAATCGCATTCACTATTACTTGTTCTCCTCCCATAAGTTCTGCGGATAGAGCCCCTGATCTTTCAGGCTCTGCACTGCTGCCATAACAACAGGCTTGTCCTCTTTGTAGGTAACTCCATACCATTTATCCTCGGATTTCAGCACCTTGACTGTGGCTTTTTTCTCCTGAAGAAGCTCATCCACTACAAACGGAAGAAAATACTCGCACTTCAGCGGATTCTTCTCCAGATTCTCATCAAGGAATGCCGCAAAACGTGCTTTCAGTTCTTTCAGGATACTTGCAGAAAATCCCCACATATTCATGGAAACTGTACTTCCCTCCGGAAGCATGGTCCAGGTAGCTCCGTCATCCTCTGTATAGGCAGTGCCCTCTCCATGCTTCTCAATATGAGTACGCTCATTGATCTTCAGAAGATGATCTTCCTCATCAGTAACACAAACGCCTCTTGCTACATGACCATTGTCTGTCAGCGTATTCTCCAGCTTGTAACCAACCATCATATATCTGTAAAGATTTTCATCATCCTGGTTTTCTGCCAGAAAATCATATGCCATTTTAAATGCATGGCTTCCATAATAATCGTCTGCGTTGATAACTGCAAAAGGACCGTCAACCTCGTCAATACAGCTCAGAACCGCATGACCGGTTCCCCAGGGTTTTACTCTTCCTTCCGGAACCTCGTAGCCTTCCGGAAGATTATGAAGATCCTGGAACACATAAGCAACCTGGATCTGTTTGCTGAGACGATCTCCGATAGCTTTACGGAAGTCTTCTTCATTTTCTTTTTTAATGATAAACACTACTTTTTCAAATCCTGCTTTTACAGCATCATAAATGGAAAAGTCCATAATGATATGGCCTTCTCTGTCAATGGGATCGATCTGTTTCAGACCGCCGTAGCGGCTTCCCATTCCAGCTGCCATAACTACTAATACCGGTTTTTTCATAATAATTTCTGCTCCTTTCTTGATCAACCTTTAATTCCGCCTGTTACGCCGCCGATGATCTTCTCTGACAGGAAAATGTAGAGAATAAAGGTCGGCAGGAACACAATAATAACTGCGGCGAACATACCTGCCCAGTCGCCCGTATATTTCATAGAATTGATCATTCCGTACAGACCGGGCGCTACCGGTTTCAGCTTGTCGGAACTTGCAAAAATCAGGGACAGGAAATATTCATTCCATATATTAATAAAATTAAAGATTGTCACTGTTACAATACCGGACTGTGCCATTGGGAACATGATCTTCCAGAAAGTTCTCATCGGAGGGCATCCGTCAATGGCTGCGGCTTCCTCATAAGTTTTGGAAATATTACAGAAAAACGTTAAGAGGAAAATCGTTGTATATGGCACATTGATTCCCACATATAAAAGGATCAGTGTTCCTTTTGCAAGAGGAATGTTGTTCAGGATCCCCATACCGGAAATAATACTGAACAGCGGAAGAACTACCATGATAGCCGGAACGCCCATTGCGGATACAAAGCTTGTCTGGATGAATTTATTTGCGATAAATTCAAATCTTGACAATACATAGGCTGCCGGAGCGCAGATTACGATCAGTGCAAAACAGGAAACAACAGAATACAGAAGTGAGTTTCCGAAAAATCCTGCAACACCGGATCCATTCCATGCTTTTGCGTAATTTTCAAAATGAAGACCTGTTTCAAATTTCAGCGCCTTTCCCTGGAAAATTTCCGCGGTTGTGGAAAAGCTGGCACAGAACACCCAGCCCAGAAGTACAATTGTAAAAATAACCCAGAGAAGAATAATAATATATCCAGGTGCCAGCTTCAGCTCTTTTTTCCAGTTAAACGGGCGATGCGGCTCCCTTTCCTTTGTCTTTGCCATAGCATGCACCTCCTAAAATTCTAAATCATCATCTTTGATTGCTTTGTTACATACAGTAAATACAAGTACCACACATAAGCTCAGAAGAACACCAATGGCAGCTCCAAGACCTGAATTACGCTCGGTTACTGTATTTCCTCCGCCAAAGATCTGCATGTACATATATACATAAGGCGTAATGGTCTGAGTATCTGCCGTTACATTGGAGAACAGCTGAGACCATACAAAAAAGCCTACAGAGCTTACGGACCACATAGTGATATTTGTTTTAAACACACCCTTCAGAAGAGGAAGCGTCATATAACGGAACTGCGCCATTTTATTAGCGCCGTCAATTGTGGCTGCCTCATAGTATTCCGGACTGATACGCTCAATACCGGAAAGCCAGATCAGCATATGATATCCAACCATACCAAAGCAGTATGCCAGCAGCAGAGCCATGAATTTATGTTCATTATCCAGCCACTGAGTGCTTGCCAGCCCATCCAGATGAAGGGCAGAGAAAAAGTTTTTAAGAAGACCAAACCGTGGGCTGTATACATACTGAAGCCACATGGTTGCAAGAGCAACTGCACTTACAATATTAGGCATGTAGATAATAGCACGGAAAAATTTCTTGCCTCGAATCCCGCTTGTAAGAATAACGGCAAAAAGAAGTGACAAGGACATAACAATCAGTCCGCCAAAGAACCAGATACGGAACAGGTTAAAACATGCTGTCTGGAAAAGACTGGTATTAATAAGCTTTGCATAGTTTTCAAATCCCACAAACTCCCACAGATTCATTGCATCTGTAACGCCTTCAATCTTGAAAAAGCTCATGAGAATGGTTTTCAGTATCGGATACAGAAAAATTCCCAGAAACAGAAGCACTGCCGGTGTCAGAAATACAACAATCATTGTCTTGTTTTTCTTCAATATCGTTTCCTCCTCTTACGGATTTCCCCAAAAGAAAAGACGGTGGCAGCGTATGAACGATGCCACCATCTCTACATTACTTATTTATTATTTTGCAGCTTCCTGCATTGCTGCTACAAACTCATCTGCAGTCATGGAGCCTGCCATCAGTTTGATAAAGTTTTCTTTGATAACCGGAGTCATATCTACATTTGTTTCAACACCGGCTGCCCATGTGAAACGACCTGTGCTCTGCTCGATAACCGGTTTTGCACACTCAACCATTGCCGGCCATTCTGTGTTTGTTGTATCTGCCGGAATACCTACAGAAGCCTCTGCAAGTTTCTTATCATATTCGCCTGTTGTGATGAATTTGATCAGATCAAATGCTTCCTGAGGCATTTTGGTATCTTTGTTGATGCCGAATACCTGTGCGCCAAAGTTGTTTGTCTCGATTCCGTTTGCACCGTTTTCAAGTTCCGGATATGCGAAGCAGCCCCATTTGAAGTCTTCGCCTGCCATATCCTTAACCTCGTTTGGAAGCCAGGAGCCATTCAGATACATAGCAGCTGTTCCAAGAGCAAGTTCTGTGTTCTGACCTGCCGGCCATACGTTGGAACCAACCATCTCAGAATAGTATCCCTTGCTTGCAAGTTCTTCAATATCCTGTGCCATCTGAAGAACTGCCGGGTCATCCCATTTGCCTTCTGTAACGATCTCAACAACTTTGTCCTCACCAACCAGTCTTGCAAGGTGATATCCGATTACGGATGTAGCATAGGCATCATCCATTGTCATTGGTGTGATTCCAGCATCTTTCAGTTTCTGGCATACATCCAGGAACTCTGCCCATGTAGTAGGCTCTTTTTCGATTCCTGCCTGCTCGAACAGATCTTTGTTGTAGAAGAATGCAAATACGTTCGGCTGATATGGAATTGTTTTCAGTGTGCCGCCGCCAGCGTCACGGCATGCTGCCATCAGACCTGGGATTGCAGTTTCTTCATATCCGGATTCTTTTACCATATCTTCCAGATCAAGAAGATATTTTGCATACATACCATTTACACGGTCAATATCCTCGTCAAAAATATCAATCTGAGTACCTCCGTCCAAAGCCGGCTGGAGAGCCTCACGGTTTCCGGTACGTCCCTTAAACTGAAGATCTACCTTTACACCGGTTTCTTCGGTATAAGCATCAACCGCTTCCTGGATTATTTTTCCCTGTGGCTCTGTAGACTCCCACATGGACCAGTATACCAGAGTATCATCTGCCGCCTGCACTGTTACCGCCGGAACAGCCATTGATCCTACCATTGCCGCACATAAAGCCACACCCAGAACTTTCTTTACTTTCATACCTGTATACCTCCTAGAAATAATGTAAAAACCCCCATGCATTGTGCATTTTATACAATTACGTGTTTTGTTGTAATTTATTTTATCACTTTTACACAATTAGTATTTGCACAATTATCTGTTTCTTTTGCACAAAAAGGTTGTTTCTGCATAAAGACTTTCATCAAATGCAAAAAACAACCTTTTTATATATCACTCCAGTATGACACAGCCCTTCCAGCTTTCTCCGCAGGAAAGCTCTTTCTCCTCAAAAAAGAGATCCTGATATTGTATCCGGACACAAAATGCCACATCTGTATCAATTTCCCAGTACAGCTTCTTCCCATTGACAATCCCTGCGCTGCACCGTATTCCTTTTTCTCCTCTGAAATCCTCAAAAGAAATATTCTGTTTTCTCCATTCCCCGGGAATCGCCGGAAACAGCTGTATCTTCCCGTCTTTCATCTGAAACAACATTTCCTGAAGCGCATCTGCGCTGAACATATTTCCTTCAAGTGTAAACGGTCTGTAAGTAAACTGAGAATATCCTTTTTTGCGAAAATCCCCATTCAGATGAAATCCGTTGCATCCGCAAAAGCTTTCCCAGAAAATCCGGAGATATTCTGCTGCTTTTTCTCCATTTCCCTGAACAGCATACAGATGAGCCATCCATGCAAAAGTATATCCAACCCACTGAGAAGTTCCCAGTTTTTCGTAATCAGCTATTACAGCATCAATAATTTCCTTTGACTCACCCTCATAAGGAAGGATTCCCAAAGGTGAAACGGCCATTGCATTTGAAAAATGACGATGTGATTCTTCCAGACTTTCATCCGGCGACAGCATCAGAACTTTATTTTCGTTTACCGACAATTCCGGAAGTCTCTGCCTTATATTACGCCATTGCGCTTCCTCCGGATTTCCCAGCTCACAGGCCATTTTTTCCAATGTTCCAAACAGATTGATCATCAATGCCAGATCATAATTGCTTACCGGCGTCAGCCATGCCTTTTCTGTATCATCATGAATTTCCGGAGAACTGGACACAGGAAGAACCAGACATCCGTCTTCACGTTCTGTCAGAAGCTCTCTGATAAAAATACCTGTTTCTCTCATATAAGGATAAGCTCTTTCTTCCAGAAACACCCTGTCTCCTGTATACCGGTAATATTCTCCAAACCCGTGAGCCAGCCACATCTGATTGGACGGGGAAAGAGAATACATGGGCCAGCCGCCCAGAGACTTACCGTCAATTGTCATGGTTCCCGGAAGACAGCAGCCCTTTACCCCATAAAATTCTCCGGCAAACTTACGCCCTTCATCAAGAAGCCCCCATAGAAAATCTAAAAAACACCGTCCCTCTTCCAGATGGTTGGCTTTGAGATAATGCGTATAGGACAGTTCTGTATTAAGATCATTATGGTAATCTCCCTTCCACGGCGGAAGTGTTCCCTCATCTGCTGTCCAGACTCCCTGAAGAGCCATGGGGACGCCGCCTGCGCGGGAAGTAGAAGCAAACAGATAATTTGTAAGATACCACTGTTTTTCCATAAATTTATCAGGAAGATCCATGGAACTTTTTGCAAAAAATCTCTTCCACCAGTTTTTATGAGATTCAAAAAACTCATTACCGGCTGAAAGAAACTGAACAACTTCCTTTTTTCCTGACTCCAGCCACTCTTTTCCGTCTTCGGAAGATACTATTTTCCATATGATTCTGGTTTTTCCGCCTGTTCTCCGGCTTCCCATAATCACACCATAAGAGAACGCTTCATTTACATTCTGGCAAAACCATTGCAGTTCTCCCTCCTGTTTTTTTATCACAGGAAGATATTTCAGATCTTTCAGGTTTCCCTGGGAAATTTCTCTTTTCTCCTGACAGTAAACATACTCTTTTTCCGTGCCTTTTTCTCCAAATTCCGGATTTTTCAGTTCAACAAAAAAAGCATCTTCCGGAGCTTCGATCTCTGCAATTCCAACCTGTTCCATCGCATGGACCCAGGCTGTGATCCGAAAGCAATTTCCTCCGTTTTCCATTATCATTTCTGCTTTTGCGGTTTCCAGGCAAAGTTCTGACTGTATTTCTCCTGTAACTCCCGGAAAATGAAGCAGGATCCTGCCTGCAGGCAGCTTTGTTGGAGAGGGATAATAATAGGGAGCATCAAAGATTTCCCGGATTTTTCTGGTATTTCCTTCTTTTGCAAGTTTCACCAGGTTTTTCCAGCTGAATTCTTCATTCTGCTCCCACAAAACGGTCCGATCCCATAAATCTGCACGGTCCAGACTGAACCTTATTTCTTCAGGGCTGCCCCAGCAGAGGCAGCCACATTTTCCATTTCCCAGCGGGACTGCTTCATCCCACCGGGAAATGTTTTTTTCCCAATTACACGTAATATCCATAGGTAATAATCTCACTTGAATTTCCTGTTATAAAGATATAAAAGAAGAATCAGTCCCACAAGGCCCAGCAGCATCACCAGCAGTCCCTGAGGTCCTACATGTCTTTGTCCTACAACTACAAGCGCCACGCATACGATAAAAAATACAATCGCCAGAACTGTCTTTAAAATGCTTTTTGTTCTTTCATTCATTTTATTTACCTCCTGTTTCACAGACAGATCAGCCTTTCAGACCGCCCAGAGTCATTCCCTGTGTCAGTTTTTTCTGAACACAGATATACAGAATCAGTGTAGGAATCATAACAATTACAAGACCTGCATACATCTGTCCGTACTGAACTGCTGATTTTTGTGCTGCCATAAGATTCATAAGACCTACCGGAAGAGTTTTGATTTCAGGTCTGGTAAGCAGTGTCATAGAAATAATGTACTCATTCCAGAATGCCAGGAAGTTAAAGAGGATTACTGTAACAATACTCGGTTTTGCCATAGGCATGATAACCTGAATCATAGTTCTCCAGTATCCTGCGCCATCCACATAGGCAGCTTCCTCATAATCTTTTGCCAGAGATTTAAAATATCCTGACAGGAGATAAATGGTAAAAGGAAGAGCGGTTGACGCATAAACCAGCGCCAGCACAAAAAGATTGTTCAGGAAAAACGGCGCTCCAAACCACTGACGGAGTTTGCCGTCTGCATTATTTAACATCAGGAAAATAGGTACAACTATGTAGTTTACATTAATAAAAAGTCCTGCCATAAACATTACGTTCCAGATCTTACTGCTTCTGAATTTAAAACGTGACAGTACATAAGCAGCCGGAAGCGCAATCACGATCAGCAGAAAAATACCCAGAACTGTTACCAGAACGGAATTCAGCATATAGGAACCCATATTTGCGGTTTCCCATGCGTCAATAAAGTTCTGGAAATGAAAGCCCTTAGGAAGCGCCCACGGGCTTCCGTAAAACTCTGAATTTTCTTTGATCGAAGCAACAAATACCCATGCTACCGGAACGATTATCGTAACTGCCAGAAGTCCCAGCACAAGATAAATCAGCACTTTGGAAATTTTGGAACTGGCAGTGCTTTTTTTCATCATGTCAGACATTTTTCACCCTCCTTAGAATTCAATTTCTTCACGTTTGGTTGCCGCATTCAGAACAGCTGCCAGCGCAAAGGAGAACAGGAATACTGCAACACCGATTGCCATACCATATCCATAAGAAGAGTTGGTATATGCCTCCTGATACATATAGCTCAGGAATACATTAGAAGCTCCGTCCGGTCCGCCGTTTGTCATTGCTTTTACCATCAGGAAGCTCATATTAATGGTACTGATAACAAAGAATGTCAGAGTTGTCCTGATATTTGTCCAGATGAGAGGAAGTGTAATGGAGAAAAACTGCTTGATCCTTCCTGCTCCTTCCAGACTTGCCGATTCATAAAGGCTGTCCGGAATATTTGCCATACTTGCCATGTACATAACCATATAATATCCGATGGCCTGCCATACCATGGCAATGATGATACTGTAAATAACGAGTTTCTGGCTTCCCAGCCATAAAATAGGATTATCTACTCCATTCTGTCCTCGGAACAGGTTCAAAAAGGAGTTCAGAAGTCCCTGGTTCGGATCATAAATGGCAGAAAAAATCGCGCTGATTACTACAACAGAAAGAATATTCGGGATGTAAAAAACAACACGGAAGAACGTCTGTCCTTTCAGCTTTTCTCTTGTAAGAATAGCGGCAAAAATAATCGCCATTGCAAAAGTAACGATCGTTACAATTACGATCAGAAGCACTGAATTCTGAAATGCCTGATAAAACTTGTCACTCTGTAAAAGTGTTTTGAAGTTATCAAGACCTACAAATGTTTTATCTGCTGTATAGCCTCCCCATTTATAAAGGGACATTCTGAAAACGTCAATGGTAGGGATCAGCATAAAAATAGTAAAAAGAATAACTGCCGGAGCCAGACAGCAAAATATAAACCGGCTTCTTCCCTTTTTTTTCGTCATGATTCTTCTCCTCTCTGTCTTTATCCTGAAAAACGGACGGTAGCATCCACCGTCCGTTTTCAAATATCATATGGAATTCTACCTGAAAATTATTACTTATTTCAGAGCGCCGCGAAGAGTATCGCTGTCTTTCTTAATCTGCTCTACCCATTCGTCTACTGTCTTATCTCCGCTGACAAGAGAGTTGATCGGATCAAAGAATGTAGTACGAACAGTTACGCCCTCTACCGGTTCAGTAGTTGCAAATGCATCCATAACTGCTACTGCGCCATCATCATAGATAGAGTAGTAAATCTTTGCATCGCCGTCAAGTTTGTCTGTCATACCCTGAATCGGCTGAACGGCTCCGCCGTCTTTTGCGAAGATCTCAGCAGCTTCATCGGAATACAGATATGCGATAAACTGTTTTCCAAGATCTTTATTTACAGCACCCTTCGGCATCCAGATCTGCTCAAAGAAGGAATAGGAAGCTCTCTCTCCGCCTTCTTCAACTGCCGGAAGAGCTGTGAATCCCCACTCAAATCCATCTGCGCGTGGAGCATCTGCCATCTCGCCGATAACCCAGTTTCCGTTTGGCATAAACAGAGCCTTGTTGTCAAGGATCATCTGCTGGTTTTTACGGAAATCATTGTCGTTTGCGTTTGCAGGTGTTGTTTTTTCTGTGTAGGAAGCAAGCTTCTCAATAATATCAAATGTTTTCTTTGCTCCGTCTGTCTCCCATACGCCTTCGCCGTATTTCAGAGCTTCCTGGAATGTTTCTGCGCCTGCTGCCTCATGAAGCAGTGCGTAGAAAAATGCATCAAAGTATCCTGCTGTCGGATATGTAAATAATGCAATGTCTTCTTCTTTTGCCTTTTCTCCAAGTTCCCACATTTCATCCCATGTTTCCGGAACTTCCCAGCCTTTTTCCTCGAACAGTCCTTTATTATAGAAAAGTCCGCATGGGCCGTAGAACATTGGCATCAGATATGTTTTTCCATCTCCGTAAGGATTTGTAATGGAGTTATCCACAAATCCCGGAAGGATTTTATCTTTTACTTTAACATCTTCGCCCGGAACTGTCATTTCCAGTACGTCTGTCATCTCTTCTACATTGTTATCTTTCACAAATGTTTCTGTAAGAGCGGACTCAGAACCAACTGCTCTCATGATAACATCCGGATAATCGCCGGATTTCATAGCCGGTGTGATGATATCTTCAAGCTTCTTGTCGATTGTGAGCTCAATCTTCACTCCCGGATTTGCCTCTTCAAACTTTGTGCAGACATTTTTCCACATATCCTGTCCATATGCGGTTTCTACTACTGCCAGTTTCAGAGTCTGTTCTTCGTCTGCCATAACGGTTGTTGCCATTCCTGACATAGTTCCTACTGCCATAAGAGCAGAAAGAGCAACACTGGTAATTTTTTTCGCTTTCATTTCATATCCTCCTTTGATTTTTGTACATAAGATATAAAAACTTTCTCTTTTTTTAATAGTAACTCATTAAAATTGCTTTTTCAATGCGTATATTGCTATAAACTTTAGAAATATTGCTGTGAATTATAAAATCAATGACAATATTACTTTTAACCTTGATTTTTTTCTGTTTTTATTGTTTTTTATTGTGATATAACCCTTTATCTGCTAGACTGTATTTATGATTTATTTTCTGTTCTGATAAAATCAGGATAAAACAACAGCCATCACAAGATTTACGGAGCATCTGTCTTATGATATACGAAAGTATCCCCCTTACTTCTGATCTTTCTGTGGAAAAAATTTATACCGTTCATTATTTTGAATACAGAAGTGACTTTTTCTATCCCGGAGAGCAACATGATTTCTGGGAATTTCAGTGTGTGGATAAAGGGACTGCCCAGGTTCAGGCAGACGAAAAAGTCCATATTCTTACTCACGGCCAGGTGATCTTTCACCGTCCCAACGAATTTCACAACCTGTCAGCAACCGGCAGTCATGCCCCCAATATTGTAGTTGTTTCCTTTGCCTGTAATTCTCCCTGTATGCGTTTTTTCGAAAAGCAGATCCTTACCCTTTCTGATACGGAGAGAACCCTGATCGGAAAAATTATCGCTGAGGCACGACGGTGCATCGCCTCCCCTCTTGACGATCCCTATCTTCATAAAATGGAATTAAAAAAAGACAGCCCTGTGGGATCTCAGCAGCTTCTTGTTCTCTATCTGGAAGAGCTTCTGATCCATATGCTCCGAAGATACACCACTCAGGTACCTCACTGTGTCAGAAACATTGGCGATCCCTCCTTTGAATCTTCTGCATGCCGAAGGATCACCCGTTATCTGGAGGATCATATCTGCGAGCCGCTTTCTCTTGAAGCAATCTGCCACGATAATCTGATCGGCAGATCCCAGCTTCAGAAAATCTTCCGTGAAGAATATAACTGTGGAGTGATCGAATTTTTTTCTCATATGAAAATTAATTTTGCCAGACAGCTGATCCGGGAAAATGACATGAATTTTACCCAGATTTCTGAATTTCTGGGATATTCCTCCATCCATTATTTTTCCAGACAGTTCAAAAAGCTCTGCGGCATGACCCCCACAGAATACGCCCTTTCCATTAAAGCAATTTCTGAACGTCCTCAGAATTCAGACAAGGATAACAAAAACGGAGCCGGTGCCTAAAACACCAGCTCCATTTTTGTACCCTTTCCGGGTTCACTGTCAAGATTGATCTTTGCTTTATGGAGAGCAGCTCCGTGCTTTACAATAGAAAGCCCCAGTCCCGTGCCACCGGTCTGACGGGAATGACTTTTATCTACCCGATAAAACCTCTCAAAAATACGTTTCTGTTCATTTCTTGGAATACCGATTCCATTATCTTCCACAATATAGCAGGGATGGTATCCTTCCTGTCCTACAAACACCCGGACAGTTCCTCCGGTATCGGTATAGCGGATGGCATTGTCCGCAATATTATAAAACATCTCATACAGAACCTGCCGGATGCCTCTCACTGCCACATGTTCTCCTTCCAGAACCAGCCGGATCTGTTTTTTTTCTGCGGCCGGCTGCAGGTGATATACAATATCCTCTGCCAGTTCATAGATATCCACAGCCTCAAAAGGCATATCGCTGTTTTTTTCATCAAGCCTTGAAAGCTGGATGATATCTGACACAAGAGAGCTTAAACGGCTTGCCTCATGGTAGATTCTTCCGGAAAATTCAGGAACTTTATCCACTCCCACCATTCCGTTCATCATCAGCTCCGCATAGCCGGAAATAGACATCAGAGGAGTTTTCAGCTCATGGGAAACATTGGCTGAAAATTCTCTGCGCATAGCCTCAGCCTCCTTCAGTTCCTCCAGCTGAGATGCAATCTGTTTATTCTGCTGATCCACCCTTACAAGAAGAGGTCGCAGTTCTTCATATCTTACATCTTTCAGAGGGTGCTCCAGATCCAGTTCATTAATGGGCGCGATCAGCTCTTTTGTCTGCCTCTGAACCAGAAAAAACTCCAGGGCAAGAATCCCCAAAACCAGAAGTCCCAGCAGCGTAAAGCCGGAGAACAAAGTAAGGAACACACTGTCTGTTGTCCTTGCCACCCGAAGGATATTTCCGTTATCCAGTTTTATGGCACAATAAAAAGTCTGTTCGGAAAAAGTTTCCGAGAATCTTACGATCTCTCCATAACCTTTTTCTTTTGCCTCCATAAACTCCGGGCGTTTCCCATGATTTTCCAGCTTATCTGCCTCTGTTTCCGAATCATACAGCACACTGCCTTCACTGTCTGTAACTGTGATCCTCGTGGCATTGATCTCTTTTACATTACTTTCCAGATAATCAAGACCGGCAGCTTCTATACCGGCCCGTATATACTCCACTTCATCCCGCACACTCTGTTTCATGAACACATCAAACTTGTCATACATGACAAAGCTTGCAGCCAGAAAAGTCAGAAGAACAGATAAAATTACAAGAAAGCTTCCATGATTTAAAATTCTCTGTCTCATTTTATTCTCCGATCCGGTATCCTACTCCCCGTATGGTTTCCACCATATTTCCCGCTTCTCCCAGCTTCTGGCGAAGGGTTCTCACATGTACGTCCACAGTTCTTGTTTCTCCGTCAAAATCATATCCCCACACATGGCAGAGAATCTGATTTCTGCTCATAACCAGACCTTTGTTCTCTATCAGATACTGCAAAAGCTCAAATTCTTTCCTGGTAAGCTCCACCTTCTGATCTCCAAGATGCACTTCATGGCGTCCCACCGATATTCTCAGCGCTCCGCAGTGGAGTTCTCTGTTTTCCTCTGTCCGGCTGCACCGGCGAAGCACTGCTTTTACTCTTGCCACAAACTCCATCATGCCGAAAGGCTTTGTAATATAATCGTCCGCTCCTGCTTCCAGCCCCCGTACCTTATCAAACTCCGCATCCTTGGCTGTAACCATGATCACTGGAATGTTTTTTGTATCAGGGGCGGATTTCAGTCTGGTCAGGATACTGTATCCGTCCTCACCCGGAAGCATGATATCCAGAAGGATTAGGGACGGAAGTTCTTTTTTTATAGCTGCGCAAAGCTCTTTCCCATCTGCCAGCCCTTTTGCCGTAAATCCGGTTGTTTCCAGGGTATATACAAGAAGTTCCCGGATATTTTTTTCATCTTCCACACAGTAGATCATGAACTTTCCTCCTATCTTCTCTTCATATATGCCATAAAAGCTGCTGAGGAATTTTACTCCGAAAATTCCCACAACAGCCTTATATGATCTGCGTTCAGTTTTTACTGGCGCTTACGGAAGCAGATATTCCTTGCGAACTTCTTCCAGACATTTATTAAATTCATCGTCCTGATCGTTTTTCATTGCATTCAGATGTCTGTGTGTATCGTAAAGGTTCTCACGTACCTGGGTTACGCAGACGCCAATATTGGAACAGTGGTCTGCAATTCTCTCCATACTGGTGATCAGGTCAGAAAGAATAAAGCCCATTTCAATGGTACACTCGCCGGAGCGGAGACGATTGATATGACGACGTTTCATTTCTTTTGTCAGCTCATCGATCAGCTCCTCAAGAGCCTCAATCTCTGAAGCCTTTGAAATATCCTGTTCATCAAATACAGAAAATGCTGTTTCTACAATTTTGGTGACTGCAGCGGTCAGCACTCTGAGTTCTGCCTTTGCGTAAACAGAAAAGCTTAAACCTTTTGCATGAAGCTCGTCTGCTGATTCCTTGATATTTACTGCATGGTCAGAAATACGCTCGAAATCACCGATGCAGTGAAGCATCATGGAAACGCTGTGGCTGTCTCTCTCGGAAAGGTCTTTGTTATTCAGCTGAACAAGATAGGTACCCAGCTCATCCTCGTACCGGTCTACCTTACCTTCCATCTTTATAATCTTCTGAGCCTTTTCCTCACTGTAATCATGAAGAACCTCAAAGGAAGCCTTCAACGCTTTCCAGGAATCTTCAGCCATACGTCTCGCTGCTGTTCTTCCCTGCTCTACTGCAAATGCAGGTTTTTCCAGAAAACGGGATTCCAGAATAAGGAACTCCTGGTCTTCTTTTGCCGCCTCAACATCCTCCGCAGAATCACGGATTGTCATGCATGCAAGTTTCACAAGAAGATTAGAGAACGGAAGAAGCAGTAAGGTTGCAGTTACATTAAATACACTGTGTGTTACTGCAATCGCTGCCGGTGTTGCCATAGAGTCCATGAACGGGAACTGGATAGCGGCATTCAGCGCATAAAATGCTCCAAGGAAAATCACGGTACCCACAACGTTGAAATACAAATGGATCATAGCTGCACGTTTTGCATTTTTATTTGCGCCGATAGCGGACAGAAGCGCAGTCACACAGGTACCGATATTCTGTCCCATGATAATCGGGAAAGCCGCACTGTAGGGAACAGCTCCGGTAACACAAAGTGCCTGAAGGATACCCACAGAGGCAGAGGAAGACTGGATGATCGCTGTAAGAACCGTACCTGCCAGCACACCTGCTATCGGATTGGAAAATGCAAGAAGAAGGTTGGTAAACTCAGGAACATCTGCAAGCGGCTTAACAGCAGCGCTCATAGTATCCATACCAAACATCAGCACTGCAAAACCAACCAGAATAGCACCGATGTCTTTTTTACGGGAATTTTTTGTAAACATCAGAAGCACAATTCCGATCAGCGCCAGAATCGGAGCAAAGGAACTTGGCTTCAGAAGGCTCATAAAGAAATTATTGCTCTCAATACCCGCAAGACTTAAAATCCAGGCAGTTACTGTAGTACCGATATTGGCACCCATGATAATGCCAACAGCCTGTGTCAGCTTCATAATACCAGAGTTTACAAAACCAACAACCATAACAGTTGTGGCAGAGGAAGACTGAATCACGGCTGTAACGCCCAGTCCCAGAAGCACTGCTCTTAATTTGCTGGATGTAAGATTTTCAAGAATTTTCTCCAGTTTTCCTCCTGAAATCTTTGCAAGACCATCGCCCATAACCTGCATACCATACAGGAACAGCGCAAGACCGCCCAGCATCGTCAGTATACTAAAAAAATCCATTGTATTTCTCCTTTACGAAATTTTAATATATTTTCATTTTAAGGAATAATTGTAAAGTTGTCCCCAGTGCAATGTTAAATTTATGTAAAATTCTCAGAAGCCTCTGATGTTTTCCTCCTCATTGCCTGTTTTGTCAATAGAACGTATTTTCAGATAATAACTCATATTTTCATTGACCTGCACCTGCACCTGAACCCGGTCCCCGACCTTGTGACCTTTCAGAGCCCGTCCAATGGGTGATTCGATGCTCACTCTGTTTTCCATGGAATTTCCTCTGATAGAAGTTACAAGCTTATATTTCTCAATTTCTCCATCTTCTTCAAATTCCACTTCTACAATATCGTCCATACCAACTTCATCTTCTCTGGAAGTATCTGTAACAATATCCGCTGTTTTCAGCATTCTCTCCAGATATCTGATACGGCTTTCATTCTGGTTTTTGTGGCGCTTTGCCGCATAATATTCAAAGTTTTCACTGAGATCCCCCTGAGCTCTGGCTTCCTTTACTGCTTCAATCGCCTCTTTGCGCACCACCAGCTTCCGGTGTTCGATCTCCTGCTCTATTTTTTCCACATCACGTTTTGTCAGCTTTTCACGCATATTTTTCTCTCCCTGATTCATTATATAGTGTGATTATAAAGTATACAGGATAACAACAGGAAACTCAATAACTCTTACTGACACTTCTTTTTATTTGCTGTATAACAGCAGAACAGAAGACATACTTCATCTTCTTCCTGCCTCAGTTCCAACATTCCATCATACTTTTCCAGAGTGGCCTGAATGCTTGGCAGGCCCAATCCGTGATTGTTTGTATCGTTTTTTGTTGTATTGGGCAGGGAAGATAAAATCCCCTTATTTTTCTTACGGTAATCTTTCCTGTCTGCGTTTCCTGCTCCGGGAAGGCTGCCCGGATTTCGTACACTGACTACCAGGATTCCCTTTCCCTGTTTTGCTTCCAGGGAAACTCTCCGTTGATCTTCCGGCAGATTTTTGACTGCCTCCAGAGCATTATCCAGCGCATTTCCAAAAACAGCGCTGATATCTGTTTTCTCCATAGTCAAAGGTTCTGGAATATCTGCTGAAACATGAAATTCAATATGATTCTGTTCCATCAGAGCAGCCTTGGAGCTGAGAATAATATTTAAAGTGGTATCCCCGCAGTATTTCAGTGTATGGGAAGTCCTTGTGTGCTCCAGCAGTTCCCTGAGATATCCTTCTCTCTGATCGTTCGGAAGAGCCAGAGCTGTCTGGAGATGATTTGTCATATCATGCTTTAATCGCCTGATCTCAAAATGCTGATTCTCCATAGCTTCATAATACTGTCTGTTCTGCTCTGCCAGAAGTGCTTCCGCTTCCAGCTTCTGCTGTCTGGCCAAAACCACCATGGTCCACAAAAGTCCTGCAAAAGCCGAAAGAGATAAAAGCAGAAGGATCAGATACTGGGCAGAGATTCTTGTTGTATCATAATCGCTTAACAGAACCAGACTGAATACAATTCCCATAGGAGGAAGCGTCAGTATAAAAAGAAGTTTCCACATGGACGGCGACAGTTCAAACTCTCTGTCTGGTCCGAACTTCCAGACCAGAAGCCACAATCCTGTACAAAATAATATCTTTACCACAAGCTGGTACATCTGATAAAGCAATGACCAGTTATCTACCAGCGTATTAAAAGAAAATACCGTGCTGGCTATCATCAGCCCTACTGTCAGCCTTTTTATGATGCTTCCCTCGCAGCAGATCATAATAGCTGTCATAAAAAACGCAAACGTGGGAACAATATTTCCCCAGTCTGCCAGATAAATCACCATTCCTCCTAAAAATCCGCAGGCTGTTACAAGAATCAGTCTGTATATTCCTCCGGATTTCAACTGCAAAAGGCGTCCCACTGCCAGAAACAGACATAGTCCCATAACCGAAAGCCAGACAATAGTCACAAGCAATAACTCCACATTTTCTCTCATAAAGCTGCTCCCTTCAGCATAAGCTCCGCAAGTCTTTTCAAAGCCTCATCTTTCATTCCACGACTTACCGGAAGATTTTTTCCGCCTGTAAGAATTTCATCATGACCAATATACTCCACATGGTCGCCATTTACCAGATATCGCTGGTGGATACGCACAAACCGGCTGTCCACCTGAGTCTGCACCTCAGAAAGTTTTCCGTAAAAAGCATATTCTCTGTTTTCCGTTACCAGGCACACCTGTCTTCTGTCACTGTAAAAATACAGAATCCGATCCAGAGCCATTCGAAAGGTTCCCTCCTGATTATGAAACACAAAATCCTTTTCCCGTCTGCTGTAAAGAGCTTCTCTGGCTCTTGAAAGAATCTGCCTGATCCGATCTTCCCCGGCAGGTTTCATCACATAATCCAATGCTCCTGTCCGATATCCGTCAAATACATACTCGGAATATCCTGTCACAAATACAAGAAGAATATTTCTGTCATACTCCCTTATCTTTTCCGCAGCTTCCATGCCTGTCATTTCTTTCATTTCCACATCCAAAAAAAGAAGATCAATCTCTCCCGGATGCTTTTTCAGCCATCTAACCGCCGTTTCTCCTGAACAAAACTCATATACGATTTCCTCATCTGTTTCATATATGGATTTTTCAACTTGAAACCGCAGCTGATCTCTGGCCTCCTGTTCATCATCACACACAGCGATCCTCAGCATAATATCTCCTCCTGATACACTTACAGCTTTTACTGATGTTCTCTGCTTCAGATTTCTTTTATCATACCACAATCACAGTTCCCGTCACACACCAAACTTTACAAAAATCCTTCCATTTTTTACATTTTCCGAAAAGGGCTGCAAAACTTTACCGGACAAGCGTCAAACTTTACAGCCTGGATTCTTTCTGCTTTTTTCTGTGATATGGTAAAAGCACAACAGAAGAACATCCATATATTTTTTTTGCATAAGACGCAGTAAAAGGAGGAATTTTATGTTATCTGTAAAAAATCTCGAAAAGTCCTATACTACCGGCAACCGTACCTACACCGTACTGAAAGGAATCAGCTTTTCTGTTGCCAAGGGCGAATTTATAGCTGTAATGGGACCTTCCGGTTCAGGAAAAAGCACTCTTCTCAACTGTATCTCCTGTTATGTTCCCTTTGAAAAAGGCCAAATCACCCTGGGTGGACAGGAATTAAGTTCTCTGACTCCGGAGCATCTTGCATCTGTCCGCAACGAAAAGCTTGGTTTTGTTTTTCAGGATTTTATGCTTCTTGACGGTCTTTCTGTCCGTGAAAACATTCTGGTACCCAGAATCATTCGACAGAATGTAGACAAAGAAGGGGAACGCTACGCAGATCAGCTTATGGAGCTTTTTGGAATCAGCCATATACGAAATAAATATCCGGCAGAAATTTCAGGCGGGGAGCGTCAGAGAACCGCAGTTGCAAGAAGTCTTATTAACCATCCTCTGATGCTTCTCGCTGACGAACCCACAGGAAATCTGGACAGCAGATCAAGCAGGATCGTTATTGAATCTTTTGAAAATGCAAGACAGAATCTGGACGCTACCATTTTTATGGTCACACACGACAGCTTTTCCGCTTCCTTCTGTGACCGGGTGATTCTGCTGAAAGACGGAAATATCTACCGTCAGCTTGAAAAAAATATTCAGACAAGAAACGCTTTTCATGACACACTGTTAAATGCGATCAAAGAAATGAGTGGTGATATGTAATGGATAACAGAAAAAGAAGATCGATCAAAACTATGGCGGAACTGGAAAGCAGCCTTCGCCGTACCAATCACAGGCAGGCCGCCCTTTACCTGTTCTGCAATTTTATTTCCCTAATGCTGATGACAGCTTATTCAGGTCTGATGTTTTCTCCCACAGTACAGGATATTTTTCCACCGGGAGGGGACAGCCGGAAACAGTTGTACGCTATCTTTGTTATGGCCCTGTTTGGCTGTGTTATCTTTACTGTCTATGCTGTCAGCCTTTTTTTCCGTAAAAAGTCACGGCAGCTGGGTATCCTCATGGCTCTGGGAGCTTCCAGAAAAACACTGGCGCCAGGGCTTTTCCGTGAAGTACTGGTGTTAAGCGGCATCTCCGCTGTTCTGGGAACTCTGGCTGGTTTTCCATTCCTGTTTCTTCTGTGGACTGCCTTCCGGATTTTTATTGTAAATTCAGAAGAAATGATTCTGAGCATAAATTTCCGGTGTCTCTGGGTATCTGCAGGCTTCACAGTTTTGGTGATGATCTGTGCGTGCGTTCTTGCTTTTCTTTATATGAAACGTACCAATATCCTGGATGTGATCCAGGAGGAACATCAGAACGAACCTGTAAAAAAACTTGGACACTGGTGTGGCCCTGCAGGCATTGTCCTGATTCTGGCTGGCGCATTTGCAGGATACAACGCCCCCACTGTATATATGAATGTATTTCACAGATATCCCTCCCCTCTTCTGAATCTTTTGTACGCGCCTGTTTTTGCAGGACTTTACATGGTCATGCTTCACACAGTTGTCAACGGCTGGACATCCAGACACAAAAATCCCTGGAAAAACATCATTGCCAGAAGCATGATGAAATTTCAGGGAAAACAGACAGTAAATAGTCTCCTTGTTACTACTGTACTGGTGGCAGCCGGTTGTTTCGGAATCTTTTATCTGCCAATGCTTCATACCGGACTTTCCAGAGGCTGCGAAAACCGTACCTATGATTATTCCTGGTTCTGGCCTTCCGATCAGTCGCTTCCTTCTGAAGAAGAGATTTACTCACTGGCAGAAAAACATGATTTTCAGATCAAGGACTGGGTACAGTGCTCTTATCTTTCCCTTGCCCGTGATGGTAACATGCAGATTCTGAATCCGGACAATACTCTTTCCTATCAGCATTTTGACATTGCCGCTGAATGTCATGCCCTGTCAGAATCCACCTATAATCAGATTACCGGGCAGAACATTTCACTGGATCCGGGCTTCTTCTACGCAGTTACAAACGAAGAAGAAACTGCTTACGATACCGTGGAAAATGCAACACTTTTTACAAACATGACTACCAGGGAAGAACTTCAGGTTTCCTGCAAAGGCTTTGTACATTTTGAAGATATGGCAGCCCACGGTACCGCTGTTCTGGATGACCGGGACTACGAAAAAATTTCTCAGGGTCTTGAACCTGAATGGACCGGATCTATGATCTGGTTTAACTCAGAAGGAAAAGACAGTTACGCCTTTGCACAGGACCTCTTTGTCAAAATCGTGAATTCCTATGATGACCAGCATTTCAGCAACAGCTATTATGACCCTGTTCAATATCTCATGACCGACGGTTATACAAATAATTACTATGGTTCCACCTATACTGTCAGTCCGGAAGAACGACAGGTGGATCGTACCAACCTCAACAGTTCTGACTTTCGGATGTACTGGAATTATATTCCTCAGTTCCGTATTATGGACACTCAGGATCAGCTGAAAACCTTCGGAGTATTTATGATGACTTTTTTGTTTATTGCCATCATCTGCATCACCGCAGCGCTGGTCATTGCCTATACCCGCTGTCAGACTATTGCCCTGAACAATGCTTATGTATTTTCAGATCTGATGCGCCTTGGCGCTTCTCCAGCCTTTCTTGGCAGAGAACTCCAGAGACAGGCAGGTCCGGTATTCAAAATTCCTGCGATCAGTGGAATGACTCTGATGATACTGCTTTATTTTATGATCTTGCTTGCCAATGACGGGATCCTGACAAAATCTGAAATTCTCGGTTTTGCCATGTGCCTGGAAACAGCTGCGGTGATCGCCCTTATCATTTATGCTGTTTTCCGCCGCACACTGCGCAGCCTGAAAAAGCAGCTTGATATCTGATTTTCAGGACAGAGGATTTATTTCTCAAACCATACTATCTGCTCTGCTTTTCAAAACTTTTCGGGTTATGAAAGGCTTCTGAACGTTCCTGATAATATAAGTATAGAACTTAAAAATGTAAAAAGGTTCAAAATACAGTAATAGGGTGGGATTCTTGGAATCCCACCCCAAAACTTGACACAGAGCCTCTTTCCGGCAGACTCCCCCTCCAAAGTTTTATTTGTACTTATTAATCAGGAATATTTTACAACAGAATACTACTGTTTCTTCTGTTCCTCCAGAAGCTTCTTCAAGCGCCTTATTTCAGCCTCTGCGGCCTCTGTTTTCTTTCGTTCCATGGCAATGCCCTGTTCGATTCCCTGTTCCAGCCCCTGTTCAACGCCCCGCTGGATCAGCTTATCCGATTCCAGTTCCAATACCTTTCCGCCCATTACATCACCAAATCCTTTCCTTACTTTTTCTTTATCTCTGAACACATAATCTGCGATCCGGATTATCAGCTCTACCATATCTCGATACGCTTTTTCATTCCCTTTCTCAAGGAATTTTTCTTCCAGATACTTCTCGATTTTTTTATACTCGTCTAAAAATCCCTTCCATTTCTCGCCGTCTGTGTCCAGACCTTTTTCCTGTTCATATTTTATTACATGGTACGGCAGTAAAAACAGCAAATGCTTCTTCAGCATATCATCGCAGGTAAACCTCTGTACCTGTACGACAGGAACCGTGTACTCTACTGTATTGCCATCTGGCATCACAATCTCCACGGATATCCTATCCCTCTTTTTTGTACCCCTAAGGTACAACACGCATGACTGCGGAAAATACATCCGATATCTGCCGTTTTCTTTCTGTACATACTCCAGACTGATGGCAAAATCATATTCAATCATACGGATCACCATTGTAGAATCATCAGTGCTCTGACATTCTATATGATAAATACGATTCGCAATCAGTAAATGGGAATCTGTGATCACTCTGCCGTTTTGTGTCTGATGTTCATTTCTCTTTTGTATGATTTTAATATCCTCCGGATAGGAAGTGCCAAAGACTTCATTAATCAGCGGGATCGCCAGCTGCGGCATTTTTTCCAGCATGGTCCGGAACACATCATCAAAAATAGTACTGCTTTCCATAAGACATCCCTTTCTTTATGTAACTTATAGTATTCACTTTCAGGTTTTGTCTTATGTATTTCAAGAAATGTTATCAGCCAGTATCTTTTATTCCGGAGCACTCCCGGAATCCTTATCTTCTGTGGAAATGGTGTTGATAACCGGCCTCCCTCCTTTATCATATAAAACAATTGATAATTACATTTTTATTATAAAAGAATCACAGACATTTATAAAGAAAAACATTATGAATTTTCATTCTTCCTGCAATCGACCACCTGCCGATAAACCTCTTCGATTGCTTCCTGTGTTGCCAGATTTTCGGAAAAAGCGCTGGCGCTGCCTGCTGCAATACCCATATAAAATGCGTGTCGATAATCCTGTTTTTCCATCCAGCCTACCATAAATCCTGCCACCATGGAATCCCCGGCTCCCACTGCGTTTACAAGCTTTCCCTTTGGAGCAGGACTCTGATAAACCGCACCCTCTTCCGTCACAAGAACCGCCCCATCTCCGGCCATGGAAATCAGCACATTTCTTGCCCCCATTTCCTGGAGCTTTTTGCCGTAAAAGATCACATCTTCCCCTGTGTGAAGCTTCACACCGAAAATATCGCCCAGCTCATGATGATTGGGCTTCACCAGAAAAGGATGATATTTCAACACTTTTACAAGAAGCTCTCTGGTTGCATCTACCACAGTTACCACGCCGCGTCCAGACAGTCTTTTCATAATTTTTTCGTACATATTATCCGGCATGGATGCCGGGATGCTGCCTGCCAGAAATAAAACGTCACCCTTTCCAAGTCTGTCCAGTTTTTTCATCAGCTCTTCTACTTTGTCCGGAGCGATCTCCGGCCCGGCGCCATTGATCTCAGTTCCATCAATGGATCTCAGCTTCAGATTGATCCGGGAAAGTCCCTCTTCTACAGGGATAAAATCCGAATCTATCCCCATATCCTGAATTCTTCGTATGATTTCCTCCCCGGTAAAACCTGCGGCAAAGCCAAGGGCAGTATTGGAAATCCCAAGGTTTCTGAGAACTATGGAAACATTGATTCCCTTGCCTCCGGGAAGAATCTGCTCAGAACTGGTTCTGTTAGTAAATCCCAGCCTAAAATTTTCCACGTCCACAATATAATCCAGAGACGGATTAAAAGTCACTGTACAGATCACGGCCTGCTCCTCCTTTTTCTTATCTTTATACCAAAATCCCCTGTCAGTTGTGACAGGGGTAAATTCTTCCTGATATTTCCTTATTGTAGAAATTTTCTTACAATGCTTTACGAACTCCCGCAAACACTGTTCAAATAAATGCCGAATCAACGGCTCTCTGCATGATTTTACAGTTTCTCCTGTCCCATCCGTACTTTTTCCAGATAGGCCGAAAGTTCCTCCGGCACCTGATCGAAAAGATAGGTCTTACTGCTCTGGCGACGGGCTTTCCATTCCTGCTTTCCTGCTTTTTCCGCATCCTCGATTTCTTTTTTCAGTCCCATGGCAGAAAGCCGATGAGCGCCCTGTCCCATAATGATCACCTGCTCCAGTCCGTCAGAGGTGGCAACAGTCACCTGATACTGACGACCAATCCTGTGGACAGTTTTTTCTATATATTGATCTGCAGTTTCCGCCTCTTTTGTATATACTACAAAAATATTGTGATAGGGAATCACTTCCTCTGCATGCCCCTCCACTTTATAAGCGTCAAATACAAGAATCAATGTACATTTCCGGTATCCCTGATAATTGCAGAGAATGTCCATAAGCTTGTCACAGGCGGCATGAATATTTTCTTTTGCAAGATCCCGCAGTTCCTCCCAGGCAAAAATAATATTGTACCCGTCCACAAGAAGATATTCTTCCTTACGCGGTTTCCCTGCCCGATAGCGAACTGTATTCTCAGAAGTTTTTCCTACGGTTTTATAAGGAGTAAACCGCTCTTTTTTTACAGCGCCGAAAGTTCTTTCAAAAATCGCCTGAAGCTCCTGATCCTCCTCATAGCTTCCGCTGTAGGAAAATCCCTTCTGACTTTTGCGTCCTTTTTCCCTGCCTGCTCCGCTCTGTGCTGATGGATATGCTGAGCTGTCTGAAAAATGCTCTTGTTCCGGAATCTCGTACCAGCTCTCTGTATCCTGCGCCAGTTCCTCTGCATCCACACCGCAGTCCAGATGCTTATAAGTTTCCACCTGATCCCAGGGAACAACAAATCCCGCCCCGTGAGCGCAGAACACGGAACCGGTGGGATTTTCCAGGTCACGTTCAGAATCATAGCCGGAAGCCATTACCAGCTCATCCTGGTTTCTGCAGGGCGCATACCCCTTCAGATTACAAAAAAGCCTTCCCCTTCCGCCTGTATAGGAAATCACCTCTTTCTGGTAATCTCTCATAGATGAAACTGCCGCCGTACCTGTAAGGACCGCCATATCCCCGTCTGTCTCCGGCGGCTGAAAACTTCCCTGCATTTTCTGAACGTCTGACATTGCCCGGCCGATCATCTCTGTGGGAACTTCCAGACGAAACTCATAGTAGGGTTCCAGAAGAATACTTTTGGCTTTTTTCAGCCCCTGTCGCACAGCCCGGTAAGTTGCCTGCCGGAAATCTCCGCCTTCTGTATGCTTTGCGTGAGCCCGTCCGGTCAGAAGAGTAATTTGCACATCTGTCAGGGCAGATCCTGTCAGAACTCCCAGGTGTTCTTTTTCCTCCAGATGTGTCAAAATCAGTCTCTGCCAGTTCCTGGCAAGAACATCTTCACTGCAGGCAGTAAAGAACTGACAGCCGCTTCCCGGCTCTCCCGGTTCAAGAAGAAGCTGCACCTCCGCATAATGACGCAGCGGCTCAAAATGTCCCACACCGATCACAGGCTCTGCAATAGTTTCTTTGTACACAATACTTCCTGCCCCAAATTCCACAGCCACATGAAAGCGTTCCCAGATCATACTTTTCAGAATTTCGATCTGAACCTCTCCCATCAGCTGAGCATGGATTTCTCCCAGAACACTGTCCCACACTATGTGAAGCTGCGGCTCTTCCTCTTCCAGCTGTTTCAGTTTTTTCAGCATCTCGTGAACGTCACAGTCCTCAGGAAGTATGATCTGATAATTGAGAACAGGTTCCAGAACAGGAAGAACCGACTCCTGTTCTATGCCAAGTCCCTGGCCCGGACAGGTTTTTGTCAGTCCGGTCACAGTACAGATATCTCCTGCAGAAACCTCCTGTACCAGTTCATATTTTGAGCCGGAATAAATACGGATCTGATCAATTTTTTCCTCATCTAAAATCGTTTTAACCTTCAGATTTCCACCTGTGATCTTAAGATAGGTAAGCCGCACTCCCTGAGGATCTCTGGCAATCTTAAATACTCTTGCACCGAATTCCCGGGGATAAGCCCGCTCCATGGTATAGCTTTCCAATCCCTGTAGAAATTCCTGAACGCCCTGCATTTTAAGAGCTGACCCAAACCAGCATGGAAACACCTTTCTCTCCGCGATCAGACGGCAGATTTCTCTGTGTTCAACCACCCCTGTTTCCAGATAAGTTTCCAGCAGCTCTTCCTCGCACATGGCAAGATTTTCCATAAGAGCCTCTCGTTCCCTGGAAATGTCCGTTCCCTGTTTCCTGCTTTCTGTTTTGCCATTTTCACCGCCGAAGCTTTCACTGGTGTCCTCTGTCAGGCAGGTAAAATCCATACAGTTTTCGTTGAGACGTTTTCTGAGATCCATAAGAAGGGCATCATGATCTGTGCCCTGCTGATCCATTTTATTTACAAAAAGGAACACCGGAATCTCATATCTTTCCAGAAGACGCCACAAAGTCATGGTGTGGCTCTGTACGCCGTCCATACCGTTTATTACCAGGATCGCGTAGTCAAAAACCTGAAGAGTCCTCTCCATTTCCGCAGAAAAATCCACATGTCCCGGAGTATCCAGAAGCGTAATCTCCATATCCTCTGTTTCCAGCCGCGCCTGCTTGGAAAATATGGTGATTCCCCGTTCCCGCTCCAGTTCATAAGTATCCAGAAAGGCATCTCCATGATCCACTCTTCCCAGCTTTCGTATTTCTCCGCAAAGATAAAGAAGCCCTTCTGATAAAGTAGTTTTCCCGGCATCTACATGGGCGAGAATACCGATGCATATACGTTTTTTTGTTTTTTCAGGCTTTTGTCCGCCCATAAAAAATGCCTCCTTTTGTGATCGTATTATAGTAAATTATAGCACAAAAGGAGGCGATAGTCGAGATGCCACCGGAAGGATCACGTCAGCCATAATAGCAATCTATTTTACCCTTGTTGGAATTTCATGTATTTTTCCGAAATATTATAAACTCTTAATTCTCTGAATGCCAAAATCACAATTCACTGATTGTTGCAGTAATAGGCATATTACAAATGCGCTTTGCCGGAACAAAAGGCGCAAGTAACGAAACAGCTACAAGTAACACCAGTATTCCTGCTATTGATATTGAAGGAAGCTGCCATTGAGTTCCCCAATAATTTGTAATCATCTGAGAGTAAAGAAAATAATGAAGGGGTAATCCCAGACCGCATCCTGCAAAAAATCCAAGTATTGTATATGTAGCAGCTTCCATACGGATCATCTTCTTAATCTGTATGTGATCCATCCCCACAGCTCGCATGGCTCCGTATTGCTTTGTTCTTGCAGATACACTCATGGAAATACTGTTTACAGTATGAATAATAGTGATCAGTGTAATCACAGCCAGAAATCCATACACAAATAAACAAAACATCAAATATGTATTTTGTGTGTCCCTGTTTTGCGCCACTCTGTCATAAAAATCATAATGTCCATCTGCCAGTGCGTGAAGCTCGTCAATATTCCGGTCTGTTGCGTCTGAAGTCAGCTGCACATCAAGAACAGCATAGTCATCTTTGCCTGTAATATTCTGAAACGTTTTCTCTGAACAGATCACACAGGGCTGGTCTGTTGTGTCAAAGGGACTGTCTTCCAGGACTCCGGCTACCGTAAGCTCTGTCTGCTCCAGCAAAATGGTATCGCCAACCTTTAAAGAGTTGCTTTTATCATAGACTGTCAGTACCCCCTTTCCCTCGGAGATATCTGATATATCACCAGCGGTCAGATCTTCCTCCGCCCACCGGAACTGCTGATCGTCATAGGAAATCAGGTCGATTTTCCCCTGTTTTCCTTCGTATTCTGCCGGAAAGCTCTGATACATCCTGCCAAACGCACGTTTTACATAAGGTTTGTCTTCCACCTGTCTGACAAAGCTTTTTTCAATTTCGCACCGATTATCCGGACTGCTGTAAAAAACATCCGGCGCCCAGGGTCTTAACGGGCTAAGCGCCATATTCACCCATTGTACAAGAACCGAAAAACTCAAAATCATTATAATACTGAGGGCAAAAGATCCTGTCATGAGAAGCATATTTTTGCGGGAGGATACTGCATGATGAAGCCCCAGAGCCGTTTCAATCTTCAGGAAGCTCTTTCTGACCGGCCGGGATGTGCTTCCCCTTTCGGAAAAATTCCCGGTAACAGCCGCAACCGGAGAAACTGCTGCTGCCCGCCTTGCCGGAGAAATAGAAGATAGCAGCACAGTCAACACTCCAATAATAATTCCACTGGCGATTCCTACACCGCTGATTCCAAACAGAGGGATCTGTACAAACTCTGATCCTGCGCCAAATCTGAGCATTGCACAAAGTATCCATGTACCTGCAATTCCTGCTGCCACGCCAATCGGAACGGCCGTTTTACACCAGTAAAAAGCTTCCAGTCTGACTATGTGCATAACCTGAGTCCGACTTGCCCCAATGCAGCGAAGCATTCCAAAAAATTGTATCCGCTCTGCGGTTCTGCTGTTCAGGCTTCCCGCGATCATAAAGACTCCCGCAGCAAGAACCAGAACAAACAAAATGGCAGCTACAAGGTACAGCCCCATAACATATGAACCACTGCTGGATCCTGCTAATCCCAGCAAAGCCGTATTTTCAGATAATGTTTCATCGGTAAATCCATATGTCTGCCGCAGCTCAGCAATCACCTTACGAATATTGATATTTTTGTCAAAGCGTACAAACCATACCGGTTTAAGCTTGCTTCCTTCTGCATTTGCCAAACGCTGAAAAGAGTCCCAATTCAGAAATGCCCCCACAACATCAACATCTGTGGTGGTCATGGTCACATCTCCTCCAAAACCGGAAATCGTATAGTCATAATCTCCGGACAGCGTATGTATGGTAACCACATCTCCAATATTTACAGAAAGCAGCTCTTTTGCACCATTAGAAAGTAAGATTTCATTCTTTTTTACAGGATACTGCCCTTCTGTCAGATCATCATAGATATTTGTGAGAAACGAATGATCGCCACCTTCGATCACGCATTTTTTCCCCTGGATCGTATAAGAATCGGACAGATTGAAATTCAGTCCGTCATAACGGGAGAACGCCGCCACATCTGTCCTCTGTGTAATCTGCTCAATCTGCTGCTCAGACGGCTCCTTCAGCATAATATGCCAGCTGCCATGCTCTTCTGTCACACGGCTCTTTTCCATACGGATCGCCATATCTGCCATACTGAAAATCGTGGTAACCAACAGCACAGAAATGATAATGCACAACATTGTCATCCGGTTCTGTCTTTTCCGCACTTTCGCAGAAATCGGAATAAGACTTAAATAGCTTTTCATTCACGGCACCTCCCAAAATCGGTCAGGACACCGTCTGATACCTGAAGTACACGATCTGCCGTCTGCGCGATGCTGCGGTTATGCGTGATCATAATGATCGTCTGCTCATATTGTTTTGACGCCTCTTTCAACAGGGCAATCACCTCGCTGCTGTTCTGAGTATCCAGATTTCCTGTAGGCTCGTCCGCAAGGATCAGGGCCGGCCGGGTAATCAGCGCACGCCCTATCGCCACTCTCTGCTGCTGACCTCCGGAAAGCTGGCTGGGCAGATAGTTTCGCCGATCTTTTAAATTCAATACAGCCAGCAGCTCCTCCAGATATTTTCTGTCCGGCTTCTGGTAATCCAGCAGCATTGGAAAAATCATATTCTGCTCCACAGTCAGCTCCGGAATCAGATTAAACGCCTGAAAAATAAAGCCAATATTCCTGCGCCGGAACACTGTAAGTTTTTGGTCGTTCATAGAAAAAATATCCTTGCCATCGATCAGCACCTTTCCGGTCGTTGGCGTATCCAAAGCACCGATCATATTCAACAGGGTACTTTTGCCGGAACCTGATTCTCCAACAATTGCCACATATTCGCCTCTTGGAACAGAAAAGCTGACATTTTTCAGCGCCTTTACAGAAGTTTCTCCGCTGCCATAGGTCTTACAGATATTTCTGACCTCTAATAAATCCATCATGCAACACCTCTTTCTCAATAACTTTGTCATGCAGACAGATATCATTCTTTTTGTGTCTGCATTACAAAGGATAACACTGAAACCTTACAGTCAGCCTACAGCCAGCCTACAATTTTGTAGGAATTAAAAAATTCATTGTAAAAATCGTGCCTCTTCCTGGTTCACTGTCAACCTCAATACTGCCGCCATGGGCTTCAATAATCGCTTTTGCAAGCGGAAGTCCAAGTCCGAGCCCCTGTCTGTCACTGGAAAAACGGCTGCGATAAAACCTCTTGAAAATGTGATGCAGATCCTCCGGATGAATGCCGCATCCATTATCCTTTACGGTAATCTGGATCACGGAGGGCAGGGCTCTCCATTCGATATGGATCGTATCTCCTTTTTCTGTGTGATCCAGAGCATTTTTCACAATATTACCGATTGCTTCCCACATCCAGTCACGATCACATAAAAGAAAAATATTATCTGAACCGGACAGAATAAGCTCTTTCTGTTCCTGCCTGGCTCTATATGCAAAGTGCAGCTCAATATCTCCCATCATATCCGCTACGTTCTCTGTTTTCTTTTCGATCAGCACAGAGCCTGCATCCAGCTTTGTAATTTTAAGCAGATTCTGCACCAGTATTTCAATGCGGTCAAGTTCCTGCTCTGACAAATCCGCAAATTCTTTTACCTGAGCCAGATCTGCTTCTTCGTCCTGTAGCAGCCCGTTGTAAATATTCAAAGCCGCCAGAGGTGTTTTCAGCTGGTGAGAAATATCAGAGATCGTATTTTTCAAAAATTCCTTTTCCCGAAGCTGATTATCTGCGTGAGCATTTAACACCGCCGCCAGAGAATTGACAGAATGAAACAGCCGATATAATTCTCCCTCTTCGTCACATTCAATACGAGCATTGCGATCGCCGTCAAGATATTCATGGATCTGTGATACTGCCTGTTCCATTATCTGATTTTGTTTTCGGAAGCAGGAACAGCAAGCTGCCCATACAGCGCCTCCTGCAAACAAAAAAAGAAACAGCAGGCACAGAGAAACACGCTGACAGGATAACCACAGATATCCCTGCGCCAGCATAAGAAAGATCAGCCAGATAACTGATAACGAAAGAAACAGCTTCTTGATTTCTTTATCTGCAAATATCTTCATAAAACGCCTCACCCTGTCACATTCCATTTATAGCCCATTCCCCGGACTGTCAGAAGCATCTGCGGTTCGCTGGGATTATCCTCAACCTTTATGCGAAGCCGCCTCATATACACGGTAAGAGTACTGCTGTCAATATAATTTCCGTCGCAGTCCCACAGCTGGTCTAAAATTTTTTCTTTGGTAAGTACCATGTTGGGATTTCTCATAAACAGACAAAGCAGCTTATATTCTGCAGCCGTCAGCTCCAGCAGTTCTCCGTTTTTGAAAGCCTGTCCCTGCAGTAAAAGCACTTTTATTCCGTTGGATTCCAGCTGCGTATCTGCGGAGCTGAAATCTTTTGCCCGTCGGAGAAGTGCATTGACTCTGGACACTAGCACCCCCAGCTTAAACGGTTTTGTAATATAATCGTCTCCGCCAATATCCAGCCCCATAATAATGTTCATTTCCTCATCTGCTGCTGTCAGAAAAATAATAGGTACTTTGGAAGCCTGTCGCACTTTCTGGCAAAATTCAAATCCCGTGCCGTCCGGCAGCGCTACGTCCAGTACCAGAAGATCATATTTTCCATCTGCCCACAGACTGTCTGCTTCTTTGAGCGTTCTGGCAACAGACAGTTCAAAACCCTGTTTCCTGAATGCAAAAGAAAGCCCGTTGATCAGACTAAGATCATCTTCTAAAAGCAATATGTTACTCATGTTTTGCTCCTTTCCCTGTTTCTGTAATATCTATTTCAGATCAGTAACGAAAGTCCATATTCATCTGTTCTATATTCCTGAAATTGATCACATCTCCCAGAACTGACAAATATTTTCTATTGAAATTTTCTCTATGATCTACTCCCGGAAATACAGTGGTCTCAGATTCCTCACCACATTTTCGCTGACGCGGATCACTGCCTCCAGATCCTCATCTCTGTGGTTCAGATATGCATGAAAGCATCCCTGAATACAAAAAGACAGCAGGATATTCCGCTCTGTATCCTGCTGATATTCCGGATATCTCTGCCATATCAGCTTTTTCAGTTCTATTTCCAGGCAGTCTCCCAGCCTTGCTTTTTCCTTCCCGGAAAACAGAATACTGATCAGAGAATTACTGGAAAGAAGAGCCATATAAAGGTTGCCGGTAAAAACCTCCGGTTCCCGGAAAGGATCCTGCTGCTGCGCAGAAATATTTTTTACTACAGAGGTAATGGTTTCCGCCTCCATCAGCTCTGACAGAGCAAAAATATCCTCATAATGGCTGTAAAATGTAGATTTATTAATGCAGGCAAGCCCGCACAGCTCCTTAACTGTGATCTTTTCCAGTGGCTTTTTAGCCCTGAGTTCCAGAAACGCATTTTTGATTGCTTTTTCTGTTTTTTCTATTCTGATATCCATACTCTCCCTCTTCTTCCGGTTTTCTTTTCTGAATGTCCCAACCCAATTCTTTTTCATATTGATCTTTCTTATATATGCGACACTTTTGCCAAAAGGTTGCTTATCCGTCTTACAGGATGTTTTGTCGGTAGACATATCCTGTACTGTTTTTTATATTATAGTCAAAAGAACAACTGATGTCTATTATCTATAAGGAGAATACCATGGATTTTTACGGATTCTATACAGGAAAAATTTTTGACGCCTACCACTATCTGGGGGCTCATATAAACAACGGCACAACCATGTTCCGCACCTTTGCGCCTGCCGCTTCCCGAATCACTGTATTCGGAGATTTTAACCACTGGCAGGAATGGGATATGCACAAAGTTTCTGACGGCAATTTCTGGGAGCTTTCTATTCCGGGAACAAAAGAAGGAATGATGTATAAATACTGCATTTATGACAAATCAGGAAACCGTGTAGAGCACTGCGATCCCTATGGCTTTGGCATGGAGCTGCGCCCTGCTTTCGCATCTGTCATAAGAAATCTGCACAGTTATTCTTTCCATGATCACGAATGGCTGGCATCCCGTACAGACTGCCGCAAAAAACCGCTGAATATTTATGAACTGCATTTCGGCTCCTTTAAAAAGCCCTCAGAAAAAGCGGATTCCTGGTATACCTATAAAGAAATGGCTGAAATCCTGATTCCCTATATAAAAAATAACGGCTACAACTATCTGGAGATCATGCCCCTGAACGAATATCCCTGTGACGAGTCCTGGGGATATCAGGCAACCGGTTTTTTCAGTCCTACATCCAGATACGGCACTGCAGATCAGCTGAAATATTTTGTAGACCGCTGTCATCAGAACAATATCGGCGTGATCATGGACTTTGTGCCAGTACATTTTGCTGTAGACAGCTACGGTCTGGCTCAGTATGACGGAACCGCCCTGTATGAATATCCTCATTCTGCTGTGGGTGTCAGCGAATGGGGAAGCTGCAACTTTATGCATTCCCGTGGCGAAGTCCGCAGTTTCCTGCAGTCTGCTGCAAACTACTGGATAAAAGAATTTCATATTGACGGACTTCGTATGGATGCCATCAGCAGAGCCATTTACTGGCAGGGAGATCCTGCGCGGGGTGTAAATCTGAACGCAGTGGAATTTCTCCAGTACATGAACAGGGGACTGAAGGAAATGTACCCCTCTGTGATTCTGGCTGCCGAGGATTCCACATCTTTTCCAAAGGTTACAGACCCGGTTTCTCAGGGTGGTCTGGGATTTGACTATAAATGGGATATGGGATGGATGAACGACACTCTGAACTATTTTCGTACCGGCCCGGAATATAGAAGCGCAAACTACCATAAGCTGACCTTTTCCATGATGTATTACTATGACGCAAGATTTCTTCTTCCACTTTCTCATGATGAGGTGGTACATGGAAAAGCTACAATCCTCCAGAAAATGCATGGTGATTATGACAACAAATTTCCTCAGGCAAGAGCGCTTTATATGTATATGTACGCCCATCCGGGGAAAAAGCTGAATTTTATGGGAAATGAATTCGGCCAGCTGAGAGAATGGGATGAAAAACGGGAACAGGACTGGATGCTTCTGGATTATCCCATTCACAGTGGTTTCGCCCGTTTTATGAAAGATCTCAACGAAATCTATCTGTCCCATTCCGCTCTCTGGGAAAAAGATTATCAGGCAGACGGCTTCCGGTGGATTGACTGCCACCAGGAGCAGACCTGCGTCTATGTATTTGAACGGAACAGTCAGAAAGAGCGCATTACTGCCGTTTTTAATTTTTCTGATCGTCCTCAGACCTATGAACTGAAGTTTTCCGGTTGCCAGAAAATCGAAGAACTTCTTAACAGCGATCTGGAAATATACGGAGGCAGTCTGAAAAGGCGCCGACCTGCCAGAAAGCTCACAGCCGGCAGATATCAGACAGAACTTCCTCCATTTTCCGCAGTGTATTATATTGCGGAATAACAATGCCCTGAAAGTACAGTTAGTTCCGCAGACAGCCAAAAATCTGTCCCTCACAAAGCATTAGATATGGTAGATTCTACTTTTTCCTGCCTGTAAAGTAAAAAACTGCCAGGCCAACTTCCGGCAGGCTGTCATTTCCTGCCGAAAGCTGTCTGGCAGCTTTCTTTTCTGTTATTTTATTTTCCTGAAATACCTGATACTGTAAAATATATCATCGACAAAATAATTTCACTCAGGATTCCTCTTCTCCCAGAGCTGCGGTATCGTCCCCGGAACTGCTTCCGTCAGTTTCCACGCTTCCCTCAGCGCTTCCCGCATCTCCTTTCACAGAAACCACACTGTTTGCAGGCTGCGCTTCGTTATAGGAAATCGTGATCCTGTCTCCTACATCATACTTCACAATTCCAAGAAAATCGGTGATCGGTACATCAAAGATCAGATCTTCATGATCCTCAAGTACAATATAATAATGAGTATTTCCATCTATGACTCCCTGAGCCATTCTTCTGATCTCTCCGGTGATCTTTTTCGTATCTTCTCCTGCCACAGCCGCACCGCTGCCTTTGATCATTTTCAGATACTTCTTTTCACACTCCTGAACTGTATCTCCAATAGCAACATTCTGATATTTCTGAATGTTCAGCATAGCATATTTTTTCACCAGACCTGCATTGTCCTTCAGAGCAATAAAATAGGTTGGCTCATCTGCAATATTCAAGAGCAGCGGGAATGTCGCTTTATAACCAAGGTTCTGAACCTGCCCCTCTGCAGACGCCATTGCTGAGTACTCCTCGGCTCCCGGGATCTCATAATACTTTGTTTCCTTTGTTCTCTGGTTCATCATTACAAAACCTACATTGGAACGGTCACCGCTGACAGAGGTAACACCTGTATACACCCATACGTCATCATTCAGCGCCAGATAATTGTAGCCTTCTGTTGTTTTCAGACAGCCCTTCTGGCCCAGAACACTGTTTAAAAATCCATGGATTAGAGTACCGTGATAATCATAAAGCTGTACAAGCAGATCTGCCGGATAAACACGGTCTACCCAGGTAGGACAGTCCTCAACTTTATAATCCACACACTCTCCTGTAACAGCATTGCAGAGAACTACTCTTCCAATAGTCTGCCCGCCAAAAAGTCCGATATTAAACTTTTTCACCGGGCATACCCAGTAAGGAGTTCCTTCTTCATCAATCTCAAAGCTGAGCTGATCAAAAATGTAAGTAGGATACTTGAATCTCAGATGTCTGTAAATATTCCGGTTAAAATATTCTGCTTCTGAGTATTTAATTCCTTTTTCCAGTTTTACAAGTTCTGTATTCTGTGTTGCCATATCAATGGTAATATAAGCCGGAATTCCCTTGCTCATATTAGTCAGCCATTTGATCGGGCTTGCATACACCAGAGGTGTCACACGAACCGGACGTCCCTGATAATTAATCTGAGAATAAAGATCGCTGACTTCAAACTGAGAAACCATGTCCACCATGCTTCCCATTTTACGGTTTCCCAGAAGAGCTGCAGATTCCTTGTCCAGAAGCGGAATCTGATCGTAGTTGATCTGTTCAATATCCTCCGCAAAATTTCCTGTTTCCGGTACCATCAGATTCCGGTATTTTTTTGCATTAACAATGGGTGAGGAAAGAATACTGCCTGCAAAATAAACAAGCACCAGAAGCACTACCAGTCCTATTCCCAGCTTTAAGATTTTTGAACTTTTGACTTCTTCTTTGGAATGGATTCCTCTTCTCCCTCCATAAAACAGCAGTCCCAGCACGACCAGTGCGATCAGAAACATCCAGAATCCACTGGAATGAATGTTCACAGCAGGAATTGCCACATAGTAGTACACAGCTGCTATAACAATTACCGCAAGCACTGCCAGAAGCTTTCCTTTTTTGCCGGAACCTGCTCCTTTTTTCCTGTACATATATTTCCTCCTTATCTCATCGGTTCTGTCCTGATTCTTCCTGTAAATCCACCAGGCAGCTCTCCGATTTTCAGGATATTGTATCACCTTTTACCGGAAAAGTCATTGGGTATTCTGTAATAAAGAAAATCTTTATATAATCTTTATATGCTTTTACAGCACCTTCGTGGTCCACTTGCTCATATCCCACACCTGGTTTACCACATCCTGATAAAATTCCGGCTCGTGGCAGATCAGCAAAAGACTTCCTCTGTACTCTTTCAGGGCTTTTTTCAGCTCGTCCTTGGCATCCACATCCAGATGATTGGTCGGCTCGTCCAGAACCAGGATATTCGTGTCACGGTTCACCAGCTTACACAGACGTACCTTCGCCTGTTCACCGCCGCTTAAAACCCGCACCTGACTTTCAATATGCTTTGTAGTAAGGCCGCACTTGGCAAGAGCCGAACGGATTTCGTACTGATTATAAGAAGGAAATTCCTGCCAGAGTTCCTCAATACAGGTATTTTTATTATCGCCCTTTACTTCCTGTTCAAAGTAACCGATCTCCAGATTTTCTCCCCGTTCACAGGAACCGGAAAGAGACGGGATCAGCCCCAGCATACTTTTCAGAAGAGTCGTTTTTCCGATACCGTTAGTTCCAACCAGCGCGATCCTCTGACCTCTTTCCATAAAGAAATTCAATGGCTTTGACAGAGGCTCGTCATATCCGATCACCAGATCATGTGTCTCAAACAGCATTTTTCCCGGAGTACGTCCATACCGAAAATTAAATTCCGGCTTTGGTTTTTCCGCTGCCAGCTCGATCACATCCATCTTATCCAGCTTTTTCTGGCGGGACATTGCCATATTTCTGGTGGAAACACGGGCTTTGTTTCTTGCCACAAAATCTTTAAGCTCACTAATTTCCTGCTGCTGTCGGCGATAGGCCGCCTCAAGCTGCGCCTTTTTTACTGCATAAACCTCCTGGAAATGATCGTAATCTCCCACATAACGGTTCAGCTCCTGATTTTCCATATGATAAATAATATTTACCACTTCATTCAGAAACGGAATGTCATGAGAGATCAGGATAAACGCATTTTCATAATCCAGAAGATACCGTTTCAACCATGCAATATGCTCCTCATCCAGATAGTTGGTAGGCTCATCCAGAAGAAGAATGTCCGGTTTTTCCAGAAGGAGCTTGGCAAGCAGGATCTTTGTCCTCTGACCACCGCTGAGATCTGTAACATCTCTTTCCAGCCCAAGATCAAGAAGCCCCAGAGCCCGGGCAACTTCCTCAACTTTGGCATCGATCACATAAAAATCATGAAGAGTCAGTTCATCCTGAATGGTTCCCAGCTCCTCCATAAGGTCATTCATTTCTTCCTCTCCGGCACTTCCCAGCATATCGCAGATCTCATTCATGCGCTGCTCTTTCTGAAGAAGAGGGTCAAAAGCAGACTTCAGAACATCACGGATCGTCATTCCTTTTTCCAGGACTGCATGCTGATCCAGATAACCTGCATGGACATTTTTTGCCCACTCTACTTTTCCCTCGTCCGGCATCAGCTTTCCGGTAACAATATTCATAAAAGTAGACTTTCCTTCTCCATTAGCCCCTACAAGACCAATATGCTCGCCTTTCAGCAGACGGAAAGATACATCCGAAAAAATCGCCCTGTCTCCAAAGCCGTGTGACAGGTGTTCAACATTTAATATGCTCATAAACTAAAAATTCTCCCTGATTCTTTTTGTTATGTTTTTTGCAGGCTCTATACCCCTGCAACATCCATTTCTATCCTGCTCTTATCGCAGAGTTTCGCTTGATATTATAGTATCTTTGATAATAAAAATCAATCAGGAAGAACTCCAGAGCATAAAAACCTACAGAAGAACTCCGGAGCATAAAAGCCAGTCAAAGAACAAATGCTTCATCTCTGTGCTGATATATTATTTTTAACAGCGCCTGTTCCGGACCGTTTATATCAGATCTTTCAGAATTCCCAGTCCGCTGCCAAGTTTTCCTCCCTTTTCCAGGTACTTTTTTGCCTCTTTCTGAAGGCGGGTATATTCAGGATATCCGGACGGATCATCCAGCAGCATCCCAAATATCCTTTCCTCTCCTTCCCGATATTTATAATCGGTACCTGCTATATCAAACAGTTTCTGAAACCTGCGGATATTAGATGTTTCTCCCAGTAAATTCTGCAATCCGGGATAAAGAAGCCACGAATGACATAGGTATGGTACTGCCATTTTCCAGAATTCCTGTCCTTTTTTTAATGATTCCAGACACTTCTCCTGTGTAATAGGATCTCCTTCCGGAATGTGGATACTGATTACCGTATCCCCTTTTTTTACAGAAGTTCCATTCCATATAAATTCCCATTCTGAACTCATACGCTCAAACTGAAATCTGCCCAGACGAAAAAGTGCCATTTTTATATGACGCCACAGCCATTCATATTCCTGCAGACCATATTCTCCATACCGCCTAAAACATACATCACACCATAGAGAAATATCGGAGAAAGTGTCAAAAAACACTTTTTCTCCGATATTTCTCTGTTGATATTCCTCATAAGTTTCACAGGCAAGCCTGCAGTAATAATAAAGAAATCTCTGTCTGTATCCCGGAGCTGCTGAAATTTCCCGGAACATTTTTTTCTGATCCACCCAGAACACTTCCCGAATATACTGATACCGTATTTCAGAAATTTCCTCATCCATTTTTTCTACAACCTGTAGCGCTTCCGGAGCCAGCCTGATCCCCCGGCAAAACTCTTTCAGTTTCATATTACTTTTCCTCAATGTCCTGCCGGAACTGTTCCAGATCTACTGTCCTGCCGGTCACTCTGGACTGCTCTGCAGCAAGCGCGATCAGATGGCTTTCTACCGATACGGAGGCGCCTGACCTTACTTCCTCGCTGTCTTCCCGAACATATTTCACAAAATCCTTCATCATATTTGTGTCACTTCCACTGTGTCCTGTAGAAGGTGTGTGAAGCTGGATCGTTTCCTTTTCCCCGGTTGAAAAATTCCGCAATTCTATGATTCCCTTTTCCATATCTCCGGAAAGTTCTCCGTCTGTTCCCATAATATGGATTCTTCTGGCACAATTCTCTGTAAACGCACACATGGTCATGTTGACTGTTACCTGATTCTCAAATTCCAGATTCACTACCTGATGATCCACCACATCATTGTCGCAGTGGAATACGCAGCGTCCGTAAGGCCCTGTTTTCAAAGCCTGAATCACGGATTCTCTGTCAGTTTCTGTAGATACAGCATAAATCAGGCCGTCAGCCTCTGCTTTGGGATGCTCAAAATAAAATCCCGGCGCATAAAAGGCACATTCATCCCTGTAAGGACATCCATCCAGACATCTCTCCGGAGCGCCTTCCGGAGCATTTTCTTCTTTAAAATATGTAAGGTTTCCAAAGGAACTTACCTTTTGACAGGGACTTCCCACCAGCCACAAAAGAATATCCATATCGTGGCAGCATTTCTGAAGGATCATCGGGCTTGTCTCATCTGCTCTTCTCCAGTTGCCCCTTACAAAGCTGTGAGCATGATGCCAGTATCCTACTTCTTCAATATGCTGAATACTAATCATTTTTCCGATTTTTCCTTCACTCAGCAGTTCCTTGATACGCGAAAAAAATGAAGAATACCGCAGAACATGACAGATCATCAGGATTCTGTTATATTTTTCCGCCATTTTACCCATGGTAACGATCTCTGACGCATCCGGTGACATTGGTTTTTCACAGAGAACGTGATACCCCTTTTCCAGTGCCTTTGTTACAGGCTCAAAATGCATGGTATCCTGCGTACACACCAAAGCGCAGTCTGCCATTTTTTCTTCTGAGAGAAGCTCTGCATAATCTCTGTAGCACCGTTCTGCCGGAATATCATGAAGCTTTGCAATGGCATTTCTTCTCTCCTCATCCGGCTCTGCCACTGCCACGATCTTCATATCCTCCGGATGAGCTTCTGCATATGCAGCATAAACCCATCCGCCACGAAGTCCTGCACCGATCAGGACTGCTGTAATCTGTTTCATTATATTTTACCTCTTTTCTCTTAGCCTTTTACTGCGCCGCCGGAAAGGGCTTCTACGAAGAACTTGCTGAATACACAATAAAGAATGACCGGCGGAAGAATAATGATCACCATAGCGGAAAACAGACCGTTATAGTTTGTCCTGAAGGAAGTTGTAAAGGTGGAAAGAAGAGCCGGAACTGTCAGCTTTTCCCTGTCAACAATCACAAGAGAAGCCCAGTAGTACTCATTCCAGTTATTAAGGAAGGCCAGCACTGCCGCAGTCATGATTCCCGGTCTTGCTATGGGAAAGATCACCTTCCACCAGGTCATGGCATAGCCGCAGCCGTCAATTCTTGCCGCCTCCTCCAGCTCCGGAGGAATATTGGCATAATAGTTTTTTATGACAAAAAAGCTTATTGCAATACCGCTACATGCATAAATAAAAATCAGTGCGCCTCTTGTATTGTAAATATGCATTTTGTTTACCAGATTATATACCGGATAAGTCAGAGCTGTTGCCGGAATAAACATAGTGGAATAAAGAATAAGATTCACCAGTTTTTTTCCTTTAAATTCCATTCGCGCCACCACATAGGCAGACATGGAGATCATCAGAATGCTCAAAACTACGGAAACTCCTGCAACAATCATGCTGTTTCCAAAATACCGCATTACATGCAGATCCCGGAAGGTGGAAATATATCCGTCCAGACAAATAGATTCCGGAAGCTGGAATCCCGGTCTTGCCAGGGGATCTTCTTTAAGACTGGACAGAACCAGCCATATAAGAGGTACAAGCGCCACCAAAAGAGCCCAACCAAGGCAAATATATGTAATAATCTTTGTGCCACGGGACATGGTCTGCACCTTTACATGAGATTTTGTTTTTCTGCTCATTTCTGTCCTCCCTTTCTGCTGCGTCTTACACCTCTGAAAATACCACTGTACAGAAGATTTACAATAACAATGATCACCATTCCTGCAAGTATCTGGACTACCGCTACAGCATTAGCCCGGCCAAACTGGGTCCTGGTGCTTGTAATTGCAAGCTCTCGGATCACATAGCTGATACTGTAGGTTCCTGCTGCTCCCTTTGTCAGGAAATAAACCTCATTATAAAGAAGGAATCCTGCTGTTGCAGCCAGGATAGATACCGTACGCAGAGTATCCTTGATCATGGGAACCGTGATATACAGATCCTGACGAAGACCGCTGGCCCCGTCCAGCATGGCAGCCTCTCGGACATCTTCCGGAATTGCCATAATATTTCCCAGGATCATCAGCGTGGTGGTTCCTGTAAAAAAGATATACGCACAGGTCATGGCAATAAATGCCGGTCCCTTAAGAAGCAGAATATTTTCTGTAAAATCCGGCTTAAAAAGCCTGATCACAGGGTTTACAACTCCATAAAGCGGGCTGTAGAGCTGAAGGAAGATCATACCCATTGCCGCTGTAGAGATCATATTCGGGATAATGTAAACGTTTCTTACAAATTTTACACCCTTTACCTTCCGGGAAAGAGCGATCGCGATCATTGTCGCTATAGGAATCTGCACAAATACGCCCAGAAGAGCCCAGATAGATGAATTTTTCAGTGCCTCCCAGAAATAGGGATACAGCTCAAATATATACTTATAGTTGTTCCACATATCCGCAAATCCAAAAAACTCCGGACTTGTGATATTTGTGTAATCCCATTTACAGAATGAAGTTACAAAAACTGTCACAATGGGATACAGATAAAATAGTGCAAAGGCGATCAGGGTAGGGGCGAGAAACGCCAGAATAAACCCTTTTCTTTTCCAGCCCCGGTGCTTTATTTTCATGATCGGTTTCCTCCTTTTTCCTGCTGTGATGAGAAGGAGGCGGCCTCAAGCCGCCCCCTGTCTGTACGGATTTCGCCGTTATTTATGCAACCAGAGCTGTCAGCTCCTGTTTTAACTGTTCAAAACGAGCGTCAATATCTGTTCCTTCTACTGCACATTCCATCAGTGCGTTGATAATAGCGCTTCCCACATCAGATCCCCATACGTGGTTGAGGTCTTTTACTACAGTTTCTGCAGAATTTACCTGTGTGCAGGCTTTGGCAAGCTTGACTGTAATGGCATCGCCGCTCTCCTCTGCCAGAGCGTTCAGATCCAGTGTAGTATTGCATGGATTTGCCTGTACGCCTGTAAAGATCTTTGCCTGTACTTCCGGACTTACCATATAAGCAAGGAATTCAAGAGCCAACTTTTCTTCTGCTTCACTTAAGTTTGCAGAAACAGAGAGTCCGGAGCCTGCTGTTATAACCGAAACATTTCCCGGGAACACCTGAGATTCCACCTTATCTGCAAGGTTTTCATCAATACCGCTGGCATTCCATACACCATTAAAGAGAACTGCTGCTTTTCCGTTCTTATTGAAATCATCCATCAGATTTCCTACGTCCTCTGTAGTATGGTCAGAGCCATTTGCCTGATCAAGCTTTGCCGCTGTCTTAAATGCTTCTGCAAATGCATCGGATTCAATTCCCTCTGCAGTCAGCTCTCCCTCCAGAAGGGCTCTTCCCTCTTCTGTAGAACCAAGGATTGCATTAATGATGTAGCGGGATCCCTGTCCTGCCGCATATCCATACATATCTCCTCCCAGCTCATGAACTTTGTCCATAGCTGCTCCGAAGCTGTCCCAGTCCTTAAAGGCATCCTCTGCTGTAATTCCGGCTTTTTCAAAAACTTCTGTGTTATACCACAGTCCGCGGCTCTCAAGCTGATCATGAACCGTATAAATATGTCCGTCCACATCATTCTGCGTGTAGTTCAGACCTACCGCATCCTGCAGATTATTTTCATCAATATACGGTTTCAGATCAAGCACCAGTCCCTGGCTGATAGCTGCCAGTGAAAGAGGCTGTCCGCAGTCAACCATATCCGGGAAGTTTCCTCCTGCTACCTCAGCGCTTACGATCTCATCTCTGTTCTCCACAGCAATCGGCTCGAATACAACATCCCCGTCTGCATGTTCCTTTGCAAACTCATCATAAATATCTCTCATAACCTTTGCTGCAGGCCACTCGCTCTCATCATGATAATATCCGTGGTAAAATTCAAGTGTTTCCTTTTCATCTGCAAATGCAGTAACGCTTGTACCGACTACTGCTGCCATTGTCATTGCTCCTGCAAGAAGAATGCTGATCGCTCTTTTTTTCATTCCTTTTCCCTCCATAATTGAAATACTCTCTGTTTTGTGCAAGTTCACTTAACATGTCTGTATTGTACCTCTTTTTATGGTTGTTTTGAATGAAGTATATTGACAGTTACTCTGTATTATTTTTACTTTTTCCACAAAAATATGGATTATTTTTACATCAGAGAATGAATAAATTCTTCATCTGTTATTTTGTTTTCCAGAACATCAAAAATACCTTCCATAAATTTCTCTCTTGCGCCTGAATTCCAGATATTATTAGGAACCTGTATTTTCATTTCTGCTGATTTCACTCTGTCTGCAGCTGCAGCAAACCGCTCCATCCCTTTTTCATAGTCCCGAAGCTGAATATGAGGATTGGCAGGCACCTGCTCTGTTTCCTGCAATATCCTTTCCTGTACAGGTTCGCTGAGCATATATTTCAAAAAACGGACACTGGCATTTTCCTTTTTTTCATCTCCGGTGCTTCCCAGGATATACCCCAGACAGGTAGATTCACAGGAAATACTCTCCCCGTTCTCTGCCGGTATCAGACTATAGGAAGCAGAAATTTCATCTGCTATCATAGGAGCGCCCCATATTCCATTGACATACATAGCTGATTTTCCCTCATTAAACATATCTGTTTCATCCCGGTAGCTGTAATTCTCCTGTACTCTGGAATATTCATAAATCTTCCGAAGTATAACAAGCGTTTCCTTCACCGCTTCCTCCTCCAGCAGAAGGCGATGGTTCCTGATAGCCTGTCCGCTTACGGAATCCTGTCCAGCAAGAAGATGATCCATAAAATAAAGATATGCCTCAGAAGACATCTGCAGGCATTTCACACCGTTATTTTCTTTTTGTGCCCAGGCCTCAATAAGACCGCAGGTTTCCAGAAATTCATCCCAGGTTTCCGGCAGCTTCTCAACTCCCGCTGCCTCAAAAATATCCTCATTATACCAGTAGCCTCCGCTTAAAAGCAGAACATCTGACACAGTAAACAATTCCCCTTCCGGAGTGGTCCAGAAATCAATATTGGCAGGAGCAAGACTTTCGGCAAATTCCCTGTCCTCACTGATATAGGGCATAAGATTAAGAGCCAGATCATTTTCTGTCATAAAGCTGTAGACGGTATCCTTTCCTGTGCCTCCCAGAAAAATAATATCCGGAACTTCTCCTACTACAAGAAGATCCTCCACCTTGCGGACCATTTCACTTCCTGAGGGCATGGATACCAGATTCAGCTTTACGTCCGGATTTTGTTTCTCAAAATCCTGGTATATCTGGCGCATGGCCACATGATCCTCTTCAGTGGTTCCCCATCCGTGGATCAGGGTGATCTCCACTGGTTTTTTCTGCTTTTTTCCACATCCCGAAGATACAACTGCCAGTGTTATACACAAAAGAAGCAGACATATCCTACTTTTCCTCATGAGTTCCTCTTTTCCTGTTCTGATATTCTCTTGGAGACATACCGGAATATTTTTTAAACACTCTGGAAAAATATCCGGTATCATCAAATCCCACTGCCTGAGAAATCTCATAGATCTTACGGTCCGTATCCTCCATGTATTCCTTTGCCTTTTCTATACGTTTTTGGAGTACCACATCAAAAAGATTCATGCCGCTTTCCTTTTTGTAAAGTCGGCTCAGATAACTGCTGTTGGCATGAAGCTCCTGGGCAATGTCATTTAGCGTGATCTTACGGCTATAATTACGCTGGATATAATCATTTACCTGCTCATAAAGTCCTTCCGCCTCTTTTTTTCGGGGAGGATTCACAAATTCTTCTTCCAGCTCTTTTTTCTGTTTTTCCAGCTTGCCTGTCACCTTCTGGACAGCAGGAGGAAGCTCCTCCAGAATCGAAAGCTTCAGTACATAATCCGCCACATCATAACGAAGCGCAGTACGAGCGTATTCAAAATCTGTATAGGCGCTTAGAATAATCGTCTGGATTTCCGGATACTGTTCATAAATATATCTACATACCTCCAGACCGTCCGCCTCCGGCATCCGGATATCCGTAATGACAATATCAGGATGTTCCTCTTCAATGCACTGGATCAGTTCCCTGCCGTTATTAACCACACTGATAAGCTCACACCCCATTTTTTCCCAGTTCATCAGCTTTTTCAAAGCGGTTCTCAAATACGCTTCATCATCTGCCGCTGCTACACGCCACATATACTGCTCCCCCTTTCCACCGGAACGATAATCTCAACTTTCGTTCCTATATTCTTTTCTCCCGTAATTTCCATACTGTAACTGTCATGGTACAAAATCTTTAGCAGACGTTTCATATTTGCAAGTCCTGTATGAGTATGCGAAATACCATCCGTACCTTCCATATCGCCGCTGTCCATGTCTTCTCCGTTTTTTTCGTATCCTACTCCATTATCTTCTACAATAATATGAAGTTTTTCTTCTTTTTCAAAAAGCCTGATTCTTACAAGCCCGCTTCCACTTTTGGGTTCCAGTCCGTGAGATACTGCGTTTTCCACCAGATTCTCTATTAAAAGACGCGGGATCTTTAATTTTTTTACGTCCTCACTTCCATATTCAATCTCATAAGAAAGCTGGTCCCCAAACCGGCTTTTCTGAAGATACAGATAAAAATTAACCAGCTCCATCTCCTCGGAAACAGGTATCCGTATTTCCTTTTCTCTGAAAATTTTACCTTTCATAAGCCCGGAAAATGCCTGTAATCCCCGATACAGCTCTTCATCTCCATCCAGCTTCGCCCGAATACTGAACATTGCAAGGATATTGAACTGAAAATGAGGGTTGATCTGAGCCTGAAGATATTTCGTCTGAGATCTGGCAGCCAGAAGCTGTTTTTCATAAACCTGCTCAATAAGGTATTGGATCCTCTCTGCCATCTCATTAAAGATCACACTGATCTCGTGAATCTCTGAAATAGAAGAATCCTCCATTCTGACATTCAGATCTTTTTTACCAAAGGCTTTCAGATTATCTCCCAGTGTTTTCAGTGGTCTTGTAAAACGGTAACTGATTCCCAACATTACAATCGCAATAAAAACCAGCGCCAGAAAAATAACCACCAGAAACGTAAGCATGGTAGGCTTCAATATCACATAAATATTGTTCATACCGATTGAAACCGCCACAGAGGTTCCAAAGCCACAGCCCCCGGAAACACTGAGAGTCCGAATACCGTTCAGTTTCGTTTCTCCCGAAAAATTCGGAGCGAGCTCACAAATCTCCCGGGCAGCTTTTTTATCTCCGCCCCATGCCAGAATATTGTTTCTGTCAGAGTATACGGCCCAGGTTCCATTGCTGTAGTTTTCTATTTCATCAAAAATATCTGCTACAGCGGCTTTTCCTATTCCAAGGACACAGATTCCAAGTTCTTCCATTGCCTCGTCATAAACACGAAAACAGAGGTTGATCTCATCAGCCCCTGAAGTCATATCATATCTTTTTTCTGTTGTACGGAATTGTCTCATTCTGTCCAGATAGGCCTTTTCTCTGTCTCCGGCTGCTGCCACTGTCATGGGATAATAATGTTCGCGGATATATTCGTCTTTTCCATTAAAAAGACAGACACTGGTCACAAACGGAAGCTGCTGATCCGTCATATTACGGTCAGAAAACAGTTCCATACTATATGAAAGCTGTTTTTCCATTTCTTCCCGGTCCGTCCACTCCCCCTCAAAAAACTTCCTGAGAGTGGAGTTATGACGGATCATTACAGCGCCATCCTGAATAAACTGCATTTTATTCTGACAGTCCTGTTCTGTATTACGGAGAATATTTTCCATATCCTCTCTGATATTTCCCAGAAAAAACACAAAAAACATAATGATTATCACGGTTCCGAAAAGAACAAGGGCTCCAACGGAAGTAGCCATAGTAAGAAGTGTGATTTCTCTGTTCAATGTACGTTTCTTTTTTTCTGCTGCCATATCTCCCTCTATCTGAATTTCTGCCATTTTCCCGGTCAGTTCCGAGATTAAACGACTTTCAAAAAATCCAGTGTTAAATCCGACTGTGTATCAAAACACAGTCTATCATACGTCCTATATTATACAGCTTCATTTTCTTCGCTAAATTGTAACATAAACTTATGAAGAATTCCACTTATACTTTGGCAAAAAAACAGTGTAAACTCAGTGAGATCTCCCCCCGCCGTTCCGATGATTTTCCCAAGGCTCTAAAACTCCAGAACAAAAGCAGGAATCTGATAAAGGTCATCTGTAAGCCGGAGATATTCACAAGCATTCTTCATCTGTCTGAATTGCAGTATCCTCCAGACTTTCCAGAAGAAGTTCAAAGACACGTTCCAGCTCCTCAGGATCATTGCAGTATGTATAATTGTTGGTAAACATCTGATCCAGAAGCCTGTCATGAAGCGCCTCGTCTTTTTTACGCAGAAGTCCCCACAGAGCTGCATCCTCTGCCCCCCGTCTCTGGGCTTCCAGCCTCATTCCTATATCCGATCCATTCTCTCCCGGATATACCAGAAACGAATCACCACATGGGAAGTTTGTTCCTATTCCTGTGTCATTTGGACAGCTTGTTCCTTTAAGCGGATCCATTCCCCCCGGAAACTGGTTAAATCCCCAGTGCAGGAATCCCGAAATCCTGTTTCTGGCGCATCCCCAGAAAAGAAGTCTTCCTCTCATTAAATGAAAGTCCAGAAAACGGTTCAGCCATTTCCCTTCCGGACCACAGCACACATAAGTCCATACCGTTTCCCCAAGTCCGATCAAAGTATCAAACTCTTCTTTTCGTTTTTCATAGCCGGCTGTACCGGGAACCCAGATATCTACACCCCCGAAAAATCCCGCAGTATCCACCGCTTCGATTATGCGCACACCCGGAAGATATTTCCGGAGAATACTTGCAGCAAGATAATACTGCCGTCTTCTGGATTCCAGCGCCTGCTGATCTCTGAAATGAATATCCGGTTCATCATGAATATGAAAAAGAACTTTTTTGTCCCATCCGTGCTTTTTCAGGTATGAAGCCAGAGCCTGTACCAGACGAACCGTGTGTTCATATCCTTCAAGGGTATCAAACTTCAGATTTTTTTTCATCATGCAGGTAAAACTGTCTGTATACATATCCGGACTTCCATCCGGACGAAATCCTCTGTGCAGAAGCGCTCCCAGCTCCAGTATTTCCATTCCCTCTGCAAAAAAACTTTCTATAACAGGAGTCAGATACTCAAAATCAAAGGTCCAGGGCTTTTCTCCTGTCACACATTTCTCATCCAGCTGAATATAAAAAACATTCTGATGAAGTCTTCTCATTGCACGGATATATTTTCTGAGTACCTGGATATATTCCGGAGTTCCCATCTCCACATAATGAAAACGACTGATGTCTTCCAGGGAAAACCAGTTGGTAACAGGAAACGCATCCTGTGGAATCATCACATCATAAACATGTACCAACAGCCTGCACTCCCAGCTTCCTTCTTTTGCTTCAGCCCGCAGTTTCAGCGTATGCTCTCCCGGAAGAATATCCTTATCCGCTGTAAAGCAGAAATAAACTGCCGCTCTTCCCTCTTCTGCCTGCACTCTGCCGGTTTTTATGCTCCTCAGACAGTCATATACTCTGAACGGAGCAAGTCTGGTGACATACTCCGGTTTTTCTTCCGGAGGATTTTGAAGGACCATACCTCCCCCCTGAGAAACACCATCTCCCGTATTGTACTCCACCGGTACAGCTTTCATCTGATACCACTCTGTCTGAAATCCGGTTCCTTCTATGACAAATTCCACATCCTGCCCCAGAGTTTCCAGCAGAACCTGAATGCCCGGTTTGCCATTTCTGGCCATTACCAGCCGAAGCTGTTCCGGAAGACAGCCCAGAGGACTGTCCGGATAAAGAAATTCTTCTTTTGTTGTTGCATAACCTTTCAATGTCATATATTCTCTCCTGAACTCATCTTTGATTTCTATTTTATTTTTAACTGTACCTCCAGAATCCATGACTGGATCTTCTGTAAATCCGCTTATACTGTTTTAGCCTTTGACACCGGAAGCCACTATGCTCTGTTTCAGCTGCCGTGAAAACAGAAGCGACAACAGGATAACCGGAGTAATTGTCACCACTGCCAGTCCCATCAGAGCATTTTGTTTGGTTCCCGCATTATTGGAAATATTATAAAGCGCCACATTCAATGTCCACAGATTCTGATCCTCTGTTACCAGCCATGCCCAGAAGAAATCGTTCCAGTTTCCAATAAAAGTCTGAAGTGCGATCAGAGAAATAATCGGCTTGGACAACGGCATACAGATCCTTGTATAAAGATACCAGCTTCCCGCTCCGTCCAGCGCAGCCGCTTCAAAATAACTGCCTGGAATCTGATCGAAAAATCCCTTATACAGATATACATAAAAGCCATAAGGATAAAGGAACGGAAGAAGAAGCGCCGCATAATTGTTATAGGCACCCATTTCCTTATACATAATCAGCTGAGGAAGCATAATACTTGCAAACGGAATCATCATTCCACCCAGGAAAAACATCAATACAAATTTTCCGGCTTTTTTTGACAGCTGTCTGCTGATCACAAACGCACATACGGAACAGAGGATTACCTGGGCAACCATTGCAAAACCGATGACAATCACACTGTTTATCACAAAAGTCATAAATCCCATTTTGGCGATCCGTTCGTTCTGTGGATAAATATAGGCAGGCATATCCAGATAATATTTAAAACTTTCCAAATTCAGAAAATTTTTTGTCTTATCGCCCACACTTACCAGTTTTCCTACAGTCTGATATTTTTCATTCAGCACAGAACTTACCTGTTCGGTAAAATTGTTTCCAAGTCCTTCTTCTACTTTTTTATCGATCCCGTCTGCATCAAATTCATATCCAATGGATTCACAGGCACGGATATAGCGGTCATCATGCAGGAGAATTTCTTTTTTGATGGCAGTTCTCTTATAAATACCATAGTCACATTCCATCTGCAGCTTCATCTGGTGCGCTCTGGAATGAAACAGTGTTTTTCCGTCTTTTGTGCCATACACCTGGATCTCCATAATCGACTGATCCGCAAGCTTGAAGTTTGTTCCGAACATGGCAAGTACATTGTCCTGCATCATCTGGTCCTTTAAAGCCTCTTCACTTTCAAACTCCTGACCGGAATAATCAAACACAAGAGACACACTGTTTGCTCTGCCCGGAAGAAGTTTCGGAGGCACCTCATAAATCTGCGAATTGTCTTTCATGGAGCTTGATACGGCAAAAATCATGGGATACAGCATCAGCGCCGCAAACAACAGAGATACCACAACTGCCACGATCTTAAGGCAGCGCTCTGATTTTCCATAATGGATCTTATTTTTATTTCTTAATCTTTTCATTGCTCTGCCCCCTCTAGTTATTTTCCGACTTTTCAAAATGCATCTGCATCATAGTCAGGGCTGCTATCACGATCAGCAGGACCACCGATGCGGCAGAACCGCGTCCATAATTCAGATCCTGATTAAACGCATTGTAAATAAAAATGCCCTGTGTGGTAGACGCTCCGCTTGGACCTCCTGATGCATACATATAAGGAGCGTCCAGCATCTGCATAGTTGTGATCACGCACATAATAAGCTGGATAAAAATCATAAAGGAAATATTTGGAAGTATAATATGTATGATTTTTTTAAATCCTGTACATCCATCCAGAGCTGCCGATTCCATGATATCTGTTGAGACTCCCTGTATTGCCGACAGATAAAGCAGAACAGTCAGACCGCCTCCCAACACACCGGGAAAAATGATACAGAATTTTACCAGATTGGGATCACTAAGCCAGGTCTGTGGCTCTCCGCCAAAGAACTGCACGATCTGATTTGCCACACCATAATCCGGATGCCATATCCATTTCCAGATGATCACATTCACGGAAGTAGGGATCAGGGCCGGAAGAATATAAAGTGTTGTCAGGCATTTCTGTAATTTAATCAGCTCATTCAAAAGCAGCGCCTGAATCAGCGGAATAAAGAAGCACATACAAAGCTGCAGCATCAGAAAAATAAACGTATTTTTCCAGGAATCCCAGTAAAACTGCATCTGAAACATTTCCATATAATTTTCAAAGCCCACAAATTTTCCCGGAGGATTGATGGGATCATATTGGAACAGAGAAATATAAAATGCGCTGAAAATAGGGTAATATTTCAGCCACACAGTAAATGCCATGGGAAGGAACAGGATACACCACGGCGTTATTTTTTTCCGGAACATATAGCTGCCCGGTTTTACGGCAAGAGATCTTTTCTTTTTCTTACTCATTTTCCGTACCTCCATTTTTCTGCATGATTCTATTAGCTTAGAGTATAAAGAAAAGTAATGCTTTATAAAATATACGAACCTTACTTTCAGGTCACTTTTCTTAACCTCTTAAACCACGTTCCTGCTACACCTTAAAAAAAGTGACTTTTTTTATGCATTTTGGTTAATTTTATTCTATTTTCATAAGTAAATTTATCTGTTATGATTAATTACAAGTTAAAGCAACGGCATAAAAGAAGTCAATAAAAAGGAGGATCTATTTATGATGAAGAAAAAACTTCTTGCAACTCTGCTCTGCCTTTCTATGGCAGCAACTACTTTTGCAGGCGCTACTGTTGTTTCTGCAGCAGAAGAAGAACATGAACCGGTAGAACTTACCATCTGGGTAACAAGCCGTACACAGGATGACTGGTCTCTCTCCATGGAAGAACAGTTCCTGGAAGAACATCCCTGGATCACATTAAACAAAGTTGTAAAAGAAGGCGATCCCGGAAATGAATTTTATCAGGGCGTTGCTTCCGGAACCGCACCGGATCTTGTAAACTGCTCTTTTACCATGATGGATTCTTATATTGCGGCAGGTATCCTGGAGCCTCTGAACACTTATACAGATAACTGGGATGAATGGGGAAACTTTACCAAAGAATATGTAGATATGTTCACAAGAGACGGACAGATTTACGGTATCCCTTCCACTGTTTCTCCAATGCTTTTCGGTTACAACAAAGCACTCTTTGAGGAAGCAGGCCTGACTGAGCCTCCGAAAACATGGGAAGAGGCTCTTGATATGGCCAAAAAAATCAACAATCCAGAAAATCAGATTGCAGGCTACGCAACTCTGGCTGCTGAATGGACAGAATGGTTCTTCCAGTACTATGTATGGCAGGCCGGCGGTGATCTGACAAAAGAAAACGAGGACGGAACCGCAGAGCTTACATTTACTGATCCGGCTGTTATCGAAGCCGCTAAATATTATCAGCAGTTAAAAAGCGAAGGTGTTCTTCAGAGCGATCTGACACTGAAATTTGAAGATCTGACCATGGACTTTGCAATGGGCAAGATCGGTATGATGCCATTTGCATCTGACTGGGTATCCGATGCTGTTTCCAATGGAATGGATCCTGACGATATCGGTCTCTGTCTGCCTCCTGCCGGACCTTCCGGAGAACAGACCACAGCCATTGCAGGAACCACCTATGTTATTAACGCAAAATCTGATCAAGCAAAAAAAGACGCTGCATGGGAATATATTGAATTTTATAATTCAAAAGATTACTTCTCCTCCTACTTTGAGAATCTTGCAACAAAAGGCGCTTTAAGCCCGGTAATCATTCCTCGTGATGATATGAGCGTAACTGATTTCTATGACTTCCCGGAGGAATACAAAGAAGTCCTGGAAGCAGCAAAAACTGTTGGTCGTCTGGAATTTTACGGAAAAGCTGATTTCGGCTCCTATGTTGACCGTGCTGTCCAGAAAATCCTCACCGATCCAAATGCAGATCCGGAAAAAGAATTTGCAGATGCACAGAAACAGTGTGAGTCAGAAGCTCTTGAAAAATTCAATGAGGCAAATAAAAAATAACACTCTAAATCCTTTTTGTGTTATCTGTCAGGCATAAAATTTAAAAGAAGAACTGTTTTTCCTGCTTTAACCATGTAGGAAAACAGTTCTTTTTTATATGATGATGTCTTTTTTCCCCAATTATGCTATAATAAACAAAGCTTTATGTATGTTACCCATATATACCCGTCCGGAGGTTTTCTATGAAACTGTTCACTTTTATCCGCACCCTCAGACATAAATGGAATGCTCTGGTAATCCGAAAGCTTCGCAAAGTCGGTATTTTTAAACGACTGAACATTTCTTTTCTGGTACTTTTACTTACTTCCGCTTTTTTTCTGACCTTTTTTTCATTCTTTCAGTATTCCAGAGAAATCAGCCTGAATCTTGACCGATATACCACTATGATGGTACAGAATACAGGTCTGAAGATACAGGATACCATGAAAGATTATGAAAACACGGCTCTGAATTTTTATGATGATATCCATATCCTCAATGCCATCTCAGAAAATTCCGCTTTTTCTCAAAATCGGACTCCTGAAGAGGAAACGCAGTTTCAAAAAAATAAATTCCTGATAGAAAACAGGCTCTATGATCTGCGCCAGAATCAGAAATATATTGTAAATATTCAGTTTGTCACTCCGGACTGTCAGTACCATATGGTAGAGGAACACGGGTTCCAGAGAGGCGGCACTATCCGGGATCTGAATGCCTTTTATCAGTCTGAATTTTATCTTCTTCCACAGGAAAAAAAGGGATATCCCGTATGGATGGACAGTCGGAAACAGACAGATATTTTTTACAAGAATGAACAAAATGTATACGGTTTTGCCAACATCATCACTTTGGGCATTGCCGTTTATGAACCATATGACCGGGAATTTCTTGGTGTTCTGCTTTTTAATATTGATACGGATACTTTTTCCGGCGCTGTGGATGGCACTATGGATAACGGCAGTACCGGAAACACATTTCTGGTTGGAAAAGACGGGATTCTACACTGGTTCAACCCCAGTATCAATGCTCCCTCTCTTCCCTATGATCCTGCACTTTATCAGCAGATGCAGAGCAAGGGAAAAAGCATTGAGCGTACTTCGATCAACGGGCAAAATGTGCTTCTTGCCTATGAACAGATTCCCGGAACAGGACTTTTCACCTGCTACGTTGCTGACCTGAATACTCTTATGAAGCACCCTTTTCATATACGCAACCTTTGTCTGCTGGTACTTGCCGGAACAGTGATCGCCTGCTTTATTCTCTCTTATTATGTAACCTTCAGTATTTCTGATCCTCTGAAAAAGCTGAATTATGTAATGAAAAAAACAGGCAGCGGAAAATGGACTGCCCGCTATGAAAACAGCGGTCATGACGAGATCACTGATCTTGGAAACCGTTTCAATGAAATGGCAGAAAACACCAATCAGCTTATTGATCAGGTATATATTTCAGAAATCCGGCGGCAACGGACTCTGTTAAGCTGGAAAAACGCTCAGCTGGATGCTATGCTTATGCAGATCAATCCTCATTTTCTTTATAATACTCTGGATATCATCCGCTGGGAAGCCATGTATGAGGCCAATGGCGAAAGTCCGGTGACAGAGATGATCGAAAAATTCAGCCGACTTTGCCGGCTTGGAATGAAAACCGGCGGAAACACAATTCCCTTAAAAGAGGGAATCGAACATGCTTCGATCTATATGGATGTGATCAATTTCCGCCACAGTGACAAAATACAGCTTATTCTGAAAACAGAAGTAAATGAAAACGAAGTTTATATTCCGCAGTTCATGCTGCAGCCTATTATGGAAAATGCAGTGGTTCATGCTTTTGGCGATGCAAGCCGCGGTTATTTTATCCGGCTTCGCTCTTTTTCCGAAAACGGAAATCTGTGTATTCTTATAACAGATAACGGGAAAGGAATGACCGATGAAGAGCTTGCTTCTCTTAAACAGTCTCTTAACAGAGAAGAAGTCTCTGGCGAAAGTATTGGACTTGTCAATGTTCATCAGAGAATCCGCCTTTTTTACGGGGATGATTATGGAATCCACATTTCCAGTTCTCCCGGAAAGGGTACAGAAATCAAAATACTCCTGCCTCTCAGAGATCATTCTGAAAATATGGCAGGAAATATGAGAGGAACAGATATTCATGATTTATCAGGTACTGATTGTAGATGATGAAGAAATTGTATGCCGCGGACTGGCACAGTTTGTAAAATGGCAAAAATACGGATTTGAGGTTGCTGCAACCGCTTCCAGTGCGGATGAGACTCTTTCTGTTATGAAAAAGCTCCATATTGACGTAGCTTTTATGGATATCCGTATGCCAGGTCAGACAGGTCTGGAGCTTCTTCGTATTATCAGGCAGAAATATCCTGATGTAAAATCCGTGATCCTGAGCGGATACTCTGATTTTTCCTACGCTCAGGAAGCGATCCGCAACGGAGCTGTAGACTACCTGACAAAGCCTGTGGTACTGAAAGATATTGAAGCGCTTCTGGAACGCCTGAAAAATGATTTTGACGCCATACAGAACGATAACCGTATACGATGCAACCGGATGGAAGCCCTGCTTCTTTCGGCTGCCAAAGGCTACTCAAAGGCGGATGCCGTGCGCTTTAATCTTCCCATCCTGGAATCCTGGTACGGCCTGTCTCTGTTTCTGAAAAACAGAGAACTCTCCGAGGACGAGATCACCTGCAAAAAAGAACAGATGCGCAGACAGATTTCCGCCCTTGTGCCGTCTGCAATTTTTCTTGAAGATGAAATTTTTTCTCTTTTCTGTCTGATTCCGTGGGATCCCAAAAACGATTTTCATTCTTTCACCACACTTCTGGAGCAGCTTTGCCCGGAACTGGAGGAATGGGCCACCGGAGCAAGCAAGCAGAAATATGGTCTGGATGATCTTCATGAGGGATGGGAGGAAGCCTGCCGGGCTCAGCACTATCATCGCGCCGGAAGCAAAGAGAGAACCATTCTTTATCAAAATATCGAAAAACTGTTTTCAAAAAACGCCCTTCCACTTCAGGATATCCTGCCGCAGCTTTTCCAGAAGCTCACTAATCCTGAAACAAGAGATGAAGTGTTTGCTCTGCTCAATACCTCCCTGACGTCTGTCCTCAGTCAGGATATTTCTCTCACCCAGTATCAGACTGCATGTATCAGTTTTCTTATTGAGCTAAACAGTTGTCTGAAGGATCTTTCCCTTCCGGAAAAGGAGCTTCATTCCAGTCTGAATCAGGTATTAAGCAGTATTCTTCTTTCTCAGAACTATCAGGAATGTACCGGGTGTATGACAAAATACCTTGACTGGCTGATCAGCCTTTTAAATCAGTTTGATGAGCAGTCTCTCGGAAAAGATGTACTACGGGAAATCCAGATCTTTATACGCCGCAATTATGCCGAAAACATTACTCTTAATTCTTTAGCCGAGCAATTTTACCTGCATCCTAATTATCTGAGCAGGCTTTTTAAGGAAAAAACAGGTCATAACTTTGTGGAATACCTTACCGAAATACGAATGGAAAAAGTGAAAGAACTTCTTCTGAACTCAGACAAAAAAATCATCGAAATCTGCGAGATGACCGGATACGACAATCCCAGATATTTCAGCAAAGTATTTAAACAATATACCGGTATATCCCCCAGGGAATACAGAGAAAGTCAAAAAAAGTAAAGGTGTATCTGCTGTATCCCGATCCAGATGATAAAAATCAAAGGAGTCACCGTCTTAACTTGTGGTGGCTCCTTTTTTATCAGTAATATTCATGATCGATCTGGATCACCGGAGAATATTTCCCTCCGGGCAGCTCCCTGATTTTTTCTTTCAGGCTATTTATAATTTCATTATCTGTCTTATGGCAGCCGCTTGGCACAGACACATCAAAGATCAGATTTGTATTGGTAGGACCTTTTACCATTCGGAAATCATGCATACTTAAAGATTCGTCTGTTGTCTTTACAACTGCTCTCACCTTTTCCTGCATATCCAGGATCTCCTTATCATCTGTAACGATCGGATCCATATGGATTGTTGCTGAACAGTGGAGTTTTTCCTGAAGTTCATTCTCAATGTGATCGATCTGTTCATGGATTTCCCGAATATCCCCCTCTGCATCTACTTCCGCATGAAGTGAGATCATCAGACGCCCCGGACCATAGTCGTGGACGATCAGATCATGGATTCCATATACCAGTTTATGAGAGGTAACAATATCTCTGATCTCTTCGATAAATTCCTCCTTTGGCGGCTGTCCCAGAAGAAGATCCATGGTTTCTTTGATTGTAGAGGCTCCTGTGTACAGAATAAACAGTCCTACCAGAATACCAAACCATCCATCCAGAAGAAGCCCTGTAAACTGGCTGATTACCGTAGCAGCCAGAACAAGAGCTGTGGAAACCGTGTCGCTTAAACTGTCCATTGCAGTTGCTTTCATTGCAGCGCTTTCTATCTTTTTCCCTACAGCCCGGTTATAATAAAACATATATACTTTGACCAGAATCGATACTGCCAGGATACCAATGATCACGGGACTGCTTTCTATAGGTTCCGGATGGATCAGCTTTTCAACGGAAGATTTTACAAGCTCAAATCCCATAACAAGTATGGCAACCGATACCAGAAGTCCTGAAATATACTCCATCCTTCCGTGTCCGAAAGGATGTTCCGGATCTGGTCTCTGTCCGGAGATCCGGAAACCGATCAGGGTTATGATCGAAGAACCCGCATCGGAAAGATTGTTAAATGCATCTGCAGTAATGGCTATGGAACCGCTTAAAAATCCGGCGATCCACTTTCCCAGAAAAAGCAGGATATTAAGCCCGATCCCCACAGCGCCGCAAAGAGTTCCGTACGCCTGTCTCACTGCAGGGGAGTTGTAATCCTGTCTGTTTTTTATAAAAATCGAAGCCAAAAACTGAATCATATTACCATCTCCTACTCCTGTTTCATTCCCTCGATTCTAACACATTCTGTGATAAAATTCCATAAATATTTACTTTTAGCCGGGAAAATGCTATATTGCATATATAAATCTGTACAGGAATCTATCTGTTTTCAGGACACATCCATTTCAGCTTTATGACAGAATTTTAAACAGGAGAATACCCGATTATGAAAAATCTTGAAAAAATTGCTCTGCTGATCGACGCAGATAACACTCAGCTTTCCAAACTGGAAACGGTAATACAGGAACTCTCTGCTTACGGACGCATTGTTGTAAAAAGAGCCTACGGAAACTGGAGAAAAGAATCTCTGAAAAACTGGGAAGATGAATTGAAAAGACTTGCGATCAAAGCGGAGCAGCAGTTTGACTATGTTTCCGGCAAAAACGCCACAGACATGGCGCTGGTTATTGACACTCTTGATCTGCTCCACAAAGAAATCTATGACGCTTTTGTGATCGTTGCAAGCGACAGTGATTACACCCCTCTTGCTATTCGGCTTCACGAATCCGGTGTATATGTAATGGGCGTAGGAGAGAAAAAAACTCCCGCTGCTTTTCGTAATGCCTGCGATGAATTTCTTTTTCTGGAAAATATGAGTAAATCCTCCGAAATCCCTGTTTCCAAACCGGAAAGCAAACCAAATGGACGGAAGGAAACTGCTGACAGTGATCTGGAAGAAAAATCAAATACTGACGAGCTGCAGGACATCCACAAGCTTCTGAAAATTGCCTGGGACAAATATCAGGATGATGACCGATATGTCAATGTCAGCTCTGCCGGTCAGTATATCAAACGTGCCAAACCGGACTTTGACGCCCGCACCTACGGTTTTATGAAGCTTCCTGATCTTATTGAAGCTTTTCCAAAAAAATATGCAATGAAGCGCTATCCCGGAAAAGGAACCGTCACCATCATTGCATATAAGTGTAAATAATTTTTTATTTTTATGAATCAAAAAATTCAATTCCCATAAGAGTCAGTCCGTGAGCCGGCGCTGTAGGACCGGAAACAGAGCGGTCGCAGGCATTCAGAATCTCGCGGACTCTCTCCGGCGGATACTGTCCGTTTCCCACCTGTATCAGAGTTCCTGCAATAATTCTTACCATATTATATAAAAATCCCTCCCCGGAAACCCGGATGGTAACAATATCGCCATCCCTCCACACATCAATTCCTGTCACGGTCCGGACCGTTGATTTTACCTGCGCCCCTGTGCCGCAGAAGCTGGCAAAGTCATGACGCCCGATCAGATAAGAAGTCGCCTCTCTCATTTTTTCCACATCAAGCTTATAATGATAAAAATAAGAATAAAGTCTTTCTGTAGGCACCGGAAACTTCCTGTTGAGGATCCTGTACTCATAAGTTTTTTCACTGTCACAGTATCTTGGATGAAAATCCGGTTCCACTTCCTCGGAAAGCTGTATACGGATATCCTCCGGAAGCCTCTGATTCAGCGCATAGGAAATTTTTTCTCCGGGAATTTTTGTATTTGTGTCAAACACAGCAACATTCCCCAGAGCATGTACTCCCGCATCTGTACGGCTTGCTCCTATGGTTTCTATTTTTTCACCAAGAAGTTCTGACAATGTATCATTGAGAACTCCCTGAATGGTGATTCCATTTGGCTGGATCTGCCAGCCGCAGTAATTTGTGCCGTCATAGGCAACTACAAGTCCTACTCTTTTCATATTCCTGCCACCCGAAATCCGATCGCAACTGCCAGATACAGAGCCAGTATCATATAGGTTACATAATCTCTTTTTTCATAATGAAGAGGTTTCATCTGCGTTCTCTGATCTCCTCCGTGATAACATCTTGCCTCCATTGCCATAGCAAGATCATTGGCTCGGCGAAATGCAGAGATAAACAACGGTACCAGAAGAGGCACCATATTTTTGACCTTCTGGATCAGATTTCCATTCTCAAAATCTGCTCCTCTTGCAATCTGCGCCTTCATGATCTTGTCTGTTTCCTCCAGTAGTATAGGAATAAAACGAAGGGCAATGGACATCATCATTGCAATTTCATGAACCGGCACATGAATCTTGTTCAGAGGACGCAGGCCTCTTTCCAGACCATCTGTAAGCTGATTGGGTGTTGTGGTCAACGTCATCAGAGAAGAACCGATCACAAGGTAGATCAGACGGATCGCCATCTTTCCAGCCAGTGAAATTCCCTCTCTTGTCGCCTTGAGAAATCCGAAACTCCAGAGCACCTCCCCCGGTGTCAGAAATACGTTGAACACCATGGTGATAAGCAGGATGATAAAAATTGCTTTCAGACCCTTAAAAATAAATTTTACCGGAACCTTGGATATCTTTATTGCAACAGCCAGAAATACTGTCGCCACTGCATACCCCGGAATCGTATTAAACAGGAACACAGAAATAATAAAAACAAGAGTTCCCATCAGTTTTGTCCTGGGATCCAGTTTATGAAGAGGGGAATCCGCAGGATAATACTGACCAATCGTAATATCTCTGATCATTTCTCATTTCCTCCCTTCAAAAGAGGAGAAGCTGCTTCTTTCAGCGCTCTGAGAATATCGTCCCTGGCCTCCTCCACAGTTGTCGCATTGGGATCTACTTTCAGCCCTTGCTGTTTCAGGGCGTGCATAATATAAGTAATCTGAGGTGCTGCCAGTCCCATGGCCTCCAGCTCCTGATAATGGCTGAACACCTCTCTTGGAGTATCGTCAAAAGCAATCTGGCCACGGTTTACCACGATCAGACGCTCTACATATTTTGCCACGTCTTCCATACTGTGAGACACAAGAATAATCGTGATCCCACGGGCCTTATGAAGCTCTGCTATCTGATCCAGGATCTCGTCCCGACCTTTTGGATCAAGTCCGGCTGTGGGCTCATCCAGGATCAGAATTTTGGGATTCATTGCAAGAACGCCTGCAATGGCAACTCTTTTTTTCTGACCTCCGGAAAGTTCAAAAGGCGATTTACTGAAATTTTCTTCTTTAAATCCAACCTGAAGAAGCGCTTTTTTCGCTTCAGCCTCTGCTTCTTCACGGCTCATTCCCTGATTCATGGGGCCAAAACACACATCAGAAAGCACGTCGCTCTCGAAAAGCTGATGCTCCGGATACTGGAACACCAACCCCACCTGACTTCTTAAATTCCGCCTGTCATATTTTTCTTCCCACACATCTTCTCCATTATAGAGAACAGAGCCGGATGTAGGACGGATCAGAGCATTCAGATGCTGGATCAGTGTGGATTTTCCGCTTCCGGTATGACCGATCACCCCGATAAACTGTCCGTCCGGAATTTCCAGATTAATATCCTTCAGCGCATGGATTTCATAAGCTGTTCCCGGGCTGTAGGTGTATGTGATATTTTTTAATTCTATTGACATAAGCAATTCACCAGCTCTTCCGTAGTAAGGATTCCATCCGGGATATCCACCCCGGATTTTTTCAGTTCATGGGCAAGGAGTGTTACCTGAGGCACGTCCAGTCTGTATTTTTTCAGCATATCCACCTGGGAAAAAATTTCTCTTGGAGTCCCCTCCATTACTACATGACCCTCGTCCATAACATATACATGGTCTGCGTCAATAACTTCTTCCATGTAGTGAGTGATCAGAACTACTGTTACTTTTTCCTGTCTGTTCAGCTGATGCACTGCTTCCAGAACCTCTTTTCTGCCGTTTGGATCCAGCATGGCTGTAGGTTCGTCAAGGACAATACATCTTGGGCGCATTGCCATGACTCCTGCAATGGCGACTCTCTGCTTCTGTCCTCCGGAAAGCTTGTTTGGAGAATGATGACGATATGCTGCCATTCCGGTTTTTTGAAGACTTTCGTCCACACGTTTCCAGATATCTTCTGTGGGTATTCCCATGTTTTCCGGTCCGAATCCCACATCTTCCTCCACAACCGTTCCGATGATCTGGTTATCCGGGTTCTGAAATACCATTCCGGCTTTCTGCCGGATCTTCCACAGTTCCGGCTCTTTCATGGTATCCATACTGTCGATCCATATCGTTCCCTCTGTAGGAAGAAGCAAAGCGTTAATATGCTTGGCAAACGTGGATTTTCCGGAACCGTTATGTCCCAAAACAGCCACAAACTCACCTTCCTGAATATCCACGCTCACTTCGTCTACCGCTCTCTGAGTTTCCTGTATGTTTCCGTCGTCATCATATTTAAAATAATCAAATCCCAGTTTCAATGCTTTGATGATTCCCATATCCGTATCCTTTCAGACTTCCTCAGAAGGCTCTTTGCTGTCTGTAAGAGACTCGATCACTTCCCAGATTTCATCTCTTCCCTGTTTGGTTTCAGCAGAAAAAGGAATCACTGTGCTTCCTTTTTTCAGCTGAAGTCCTTCTTTTATCATTTTCAGATGCTTCTGGATCTGGCTTCTTTTTAATTTATCCAGTTTAGTGGCTATGATGATCGGTTCATAACCGTTATGAAGAATCCATTCATACATCTGACAGTCATTGGCAGACGGCTCATGACGGATGTCGATCAGGAGGAACACTGCTTTCAGATTTTTTGAAGTATGAAGATACTTCTCGATCATTTTTCCCCATTTTTCCTTTTCCGTCTGAGATACCCGCGCATATCCATATCCTGGAAGGTCTACCAGATATCTTTCGCCATTAATCTTATAAAAATTGATCGTCTGTGTTTTGCCCGGCTGTCCGCTGGTGCGAGCCAGGGACTTCCGGTTCATCAGACCATTGATCAGGGAGGATTTCCCTACATTGGATTTTCCGGCAAATGCCACTTCCGGCATTCCCGTATCAGGAAGTTTGCTGGTAATTCCGCAAACAATATCTAATTCTGCCTGTTTTATAACCATTTGTTTCCTCTCCTGTCCGGCTCCTTTCACGGATCCGGGATCCTGTTATTTGCTCAGCGCTCTGTGAAGCACATCTGTCATAGTTTCTACAAAAGAAATTTTCAGACCGTCAAGAATCTCCTGGTCCAGTTCTTCCACATCCACTCTGTTTTCTGCGGGAACAAGAACTTCTTTTATTTTTGCATATCTGGCTGCAAGAAGCTTCTCTTTTAATCCTCCAATAGGAAGCACACGGCCTCTCAGAGTAATTTCTCCTGTCATTGCCACGTCTGCCCTTACCGGCTTCTTAATGATCGCAGACAGTATGGCTGTAGCCATGGTAATTCCGGCGGAGGGACCGTCCTTTGGAACTGCTCCTTCCGGAATATGTACATGAATGTCGTTTTCCTGGAAAAACTCCGGTTTAATCTTATACTGGTCTGCAATGGAACGGATAAAAGAAATACCTGCCTGGGCAGATTCCTTCATCACATCTCCAAGCTGTCCTGTAAGGACCAGTTCACCTTTTCCCGGCATTACATTGACCTCTATCTGCAGCGTATCGCCGCCTACCTGAGTCCATGCAAGTCCTCTTGCAATACCGATCTCATCCTTTTTATTTGCCATCATATAAGAATAACGGCTTTTTCCAAGAAACTTATCCAGATTCTTTGTAGTGACTTTTACTTTGTCCTGACCGTTTTCCATGATCTCACGAGCTGCCCTGCGGCAGATCTGCGCGATCTTTCTCTCCAGAGACCGGACTCCGGCTTCTTTGGTGTAAAGATTAATGATTCTCCGAAGAGCAGGCGCCTGGATCGACAGGCTTCCCTTCGGAAGTCCGTTGACCTCCATCTGCTTTGGAATCAGATGTTCCTTTGCAATATGTTCTTTTTCATTTTCCGTATATCCGGAAATCTCCAGAACCTCCATACGGTCAAGAAGCGGACGCGGTATCTCCTGAAGATCATTGGCTGTGGCAATAAAAAGAACCTCTGAAAGATCCTGGGGTACTTCCACATAATGATCATTAAAACGACTGTTCTGCTCCGGATCAAGAACCTCCAAAAGCGCTGAAGCGGTATCTCCTCTGTGGTCACTTCCGGTTTTGTCTATTTCATCCAGAAGCATCAGAGGATTGCTGACTCCCGCCTGCTGCAGGGCTGCCGTAATCCTTCCCGGCATGGCGCCTACATAAGTTCTTCTGTGCCCTCTGATCTCAGCTTCATCCCGGACACCGCCCAGACAGATGCGGACATATTTTTTGTGAAGAGCCTCTGCCACAGACTTCGCAATGGAAGTTTTTCCGGTTCCCGGAGGGCCCACAAGACAGAGGATTGGACTTTTTCCGCCCTTTGTCAGCTTTCTCACAGAAAGGAATTCCATGATCCTTTCTTTTACCTCTTTCAGTCCGTAATGCCCTTCCTCAAGAATCTTCCAGGCTTCTGCCAGATCATCGGAATCCTCGGAACGGCTGTTCCAGGGAAGAGCCAGAAGTGTTTCAATATAAGTTCCAAGCACAGGACTTTCTGCTGAGCTGCTGCTCATGGAGCGGTAACGGCTGATTTCTTTTGCAAGCTTTTCCTTTACTTCAGCAGGAGCATCCAGCTGTTCCAGTTTCTTCCCGTACTCATCCGCCATATCAGAAACGCTTTCTTCTCCAAGCTCCTCACGGATCAGTTTTAACTGTTCTCTCAGAATGTATTCCCGCTGATTTTTGTCAACCCTGATCTTCAGCTTTTTCTGAAGATCCTGACCTACTTTAAAAACTTCAATTTCATTCTGAAGGATTCCTCCAAGGACTTCATATCGTTCCTCCAGAGTAGCTGCCTCCAGAAGTTTCTGCTTGTTCTGCCAGGTAAGAGAAATATTCACAGAAATCTGTGTCATCAGTTCTTCAAGATTTTCGATGTTCAGAATCTGCGATGCCAGCTCCCGGCTGACCTTGCCGCTTTCCGTACAATACTGGTGGAACAGACCGTGAATTCCTCTGTACATAGCTTCTCTCACAGTATCTGCATATGGTTCTTCTTCTGAAACAGAAACAGCGGTCTCTGCCTCCAGAAACGGTTCTTCCTGAACAAGAGACAAAAGCTCGGCTCTTTCTCTTCCTTCAACAAGAACCCTCAGCAGATCATGCGGAAGTTTTACTACCTGTTTGATATATGCAATGGTGCCCACTCTGCACAGATCTGAAATTCCGGGATTCTCTATTTCCGGATCTTTCTGTGTCACCAGAAAAATCTCCTGTCCGCGAAGCATTGCGGCTTCTACGGCTTTTATGGAGCGTTCTCTGCTTATATCAAAGTGGACGATCATTTCCGGCAGGATTGTTGTTCCCCGAAGGGCAATCGCCGGCAAAGTGTTAATTGGCTGCGTCATTTGCTGTCATTTCCTTCCTCAGGCTGTTTCCGGCTTTCCATTTTTCCTGGAACGGGAATTTCTTCTCGCGGAAGTCTGTACTGCCGGTTCTTCTCCATAAATGATCTCCGGCTCTCCGGTTCCTTCAACAGCCTCTTTTGTAATAATTGCCTTACGGATCGTATTATCTGAAGGCGCCTTATACATCAGATCCATCAAAGATGTTTCCATAATGGAACGAAGTCCTCTTGCGCCTGTTTTTCTTTCCAGAGATTTTCTGGCCACCAGCTCCAGAGCCTCATCCTGAAAATCAAGCTCTACTCCATCCAGCTCAAACAGCTTATGATACTGTTTGGTAAGAGAGTTTTTGGGCTCACGGAGAATACGGATCAGAGCTTTCTCATCCAGTCCGTCCAGAGTAACAACAATCGGGACACGTCCGATAAATTCCGGGATCAGTCCGAATTTTATGAAATCCTCCGGCATTACCTGTTTCAGAACTTCACCTACATTTTTTTCTTCTTTTGCAGTAACCTCTGCTCCAAAACCAATCGCTTTGGTATCCTGACGGGCTTCAATGATCTTTTCGATCCCGTCAAAGGCACCGCCGCAGATAAACAGGATATTTGTTGTATCTATCTGGATAAACTCCTGATGCGGATGCTTTCTTCCTCCCTGTGGCGGAACGCTGGCAACAGTTCCCTCAAGGATTTTAAGAAGAGCCTGCTGTACACCCTCTCCGGATACGTCACGGGTAATAGATGCATTTTCAGCTTTTCTGGTGATCTTGTCAATCTCATCGATATAAATGATTCCGTACTGTGCGCGCTCAATGTCATAGTCAGCTGCCTGAATGATCTTCAGGAGAATATTTTCCACATCCTCTCCCACATAACCGGCTTCTGTCAGTGTAGTGGCATCAGCGATCGCAAACGGAACATTCAGAAGGCGGGCCAGAGTCTGAGCCAGAAGAGTTTTTCCGGAACCTGTAGGACCAAGCATCAGAATGTTGCTTTTCTGAAGCTCAACATCCAGATTTCCTGCTGCGGTAATTCTTTTATAATGATTATAAACTGCCACAGACAGAGCTTTTTTGGCATCCTCCTGTCCAATCACATAATCGTCCAGGATTTTGTGGATCTCCTCGGGCTTTAACAGGTTGATATCCGTGTCAAAATCATCCTCCGGACCGTACTGAGCCAGCTCTTCTTCCATAATCTCCGAACAGATCCCGATACATTCATCACAGATGAACACACCCTCCGGACCTGCGATCAGTTTGCGTACCTGATCCTCGGATTTATTACAAAAAGAGCATCTGACCTTTCCTTCTCTTATCTTATCTGCCATGGATATTTCTCTATTCCTTTCTACTACAATATATTGATATGCTGAGATAAAAGCAAGACAAGACTCCCTGTTAAAGGAGTCTTCTCTTCAGTCTTTTTTATTTATGTTCGACAACACCGTCAATCAGACCATATGCCTTTGCTTCTTCTGCAGTCATATAATTGTCGCGGTCTGTATCCTTTTCAACCACTTCAAGAGGCTGTCCTGTGTTCTCAGCCAGCATTTCATTTAAGGTGCGCTTTGTCTGAGCAATGTGGTCTGCCACGATCTGAATTTCTGTAGCCTGACCCTGAGCGCCGCCGGACGGCTGGTGAATCATAATGGTAGAGTGCGGAAGAGCAAATCTCTTGCCCTTTGTTCCTCCCGCCAGAAGGAATGCGCCCATGCTGGCTGCCATTCCAAGGCAGATGGTGGATACATCGCACTTAATGTATTTCATAGTGTCATAAATTGCCATACCTGCGGTAACAGAACCTCCCGGACTGTTGATATAAAGCTGAATATCCTTGCCCGGATCCTCTGCTTCCAGAAACAGAAGCTGTGCCACAATGATACTGGCACTTACATCATTCACTTCCTCTCCCAGGAAAATGATCCTGTCCTTCAGAAGTCTTGAATAAATGTCGTAACTTCTCTCTCCCCTGCTTGTCTGCTCAATGACATAAGGTACTAAACTCATATATATGCCTCCATTCGTCGCGTCACAGTGGATTCAAAAGATGTCCGCTTGCGCTTTTTACGCTTCCTTTGCTTCGTCTGCTACAAGAGTAACTGCTTTCTGTACAGCCATGTCTTTCTTCATCTGCTCTAATTCACGGTCGCCAAGAAGCTCTTTTAATTTGTCAGCTTCCATTTTGTACATTTCAGCCATCTTGCTGATCTCTTCGTTTACTTCATCCTCAGAAACCTCGATATTCTCAGTTTCTGCAATCTTTTCAAGAACAAGTCTTGTCTGGATTCTCTTCAGAGCCTGCGGTTTCATCTCTTCCTGCATCTTCTCTGCTGTCATTCCTGTGAACTGGAAGTACTGCTCCATAGTCAGACCCTGAGACTGCATTCTGGATGCAAAGTCGTTCAGCATCTGACGAACCTGTGTGTTGAGCATAGCGTCCGGAATTTCCATCTCAGCGTTCTCGATTGCTTTATCTACTGCTGCATTTTCTTTTGCTGCGCGTGCTTCTTTTTCTTTTTTCTCTGTGAGGTTTTTCTTAACGTCCTCTTTGTACTCTGCAAGAGTATCGAACTCGGAAACATCCTGAGCAAAATCATCATCAAGCTCCGGAAGTTCTTTTGTTTCTACTTTCTTTACATCACACTGGAATACTGCTGCTTTGCCTGCAAGCTCTGCTGCCTGATATTCCTCCGGGAAAGTTACGTTTACTTCTACGTGATCGCCTGCTTTTGCGCCTACAAGCTGATCCTCGAATCCCGGAATAAAGGAGCCGGAACCAAGTGTCAGAGGATAATCTGTTCCTTTGCCGCCTTCAAAAGCAACGCCATCTACAAATCCCTCGAAGTCGATTGTTGTGATATCGCCGTTCTCTGCTCCGCGATCCTCAACTGTTACAGTTCTGGAGTTTTTCTCCTGCTCTTTTTTGATCTCAGCATCAATGTCCTCGTCTGTTACTTCTGTTTCGGACTTCGGAACTTCAACACCCTTGTACTCGCCAAGTGTTACTTCCGGTTTTACAGCTACTTCTGCTGTGAAGATGAAAGCTTTTCCCGGCTCAGCCTGAGTTACATCGATCTCCGGCTGGGAAACGATCTCAAGGTCGCACTCCTCAAGAGCTTTGCTGTAATGCTCCGGAATAAGAGCGTTTGCAGCATCCTCAAGGAAGATTCCCTTGCCATACATCTGCTCGATCATTTTTCTCGGTGCTTTGCCTTTACGGAATCCCGGGATGGAGATTTTGCCTCTTGCTTTCAGGTATGCGTTCTGCATTGCCTTGTCTAATTCTTCAGCGGAAACCTCGATTGTAAGTTTCGCCATGTTTTTTTCCATTTTTTCTACCTGTAAACTCATGTTTCCTGTTCCTCCTTAAAATTGTCAGGTTCTGATTCTATTTTTAAAATTTACTCTATTTTTGCCTGTGTTTCAGCATTTCAGGCAAGTGTACCCTTTAAAAAAAGATACAATTACAGTCATTATCGAAGTATAGCACAACTGACATAAAAACACCAGAGTTTTTTTCAGTTTTCTGTTCCCTTACGGTAACGGCTCACACAACACTGTCCCGCAAGGTATTTCAGCGTATTTATGCCCTGTATACAATAGATTCTGCAATTTCCGCTGCCTTTTCCTCTCCCATAAGCTGCGCGATCAGACTGAGAGCAAAAGGAACAGCTGTTCCAAGTCCACGGCTTGTAGTCACATTTCCATCTACAACAACCGAATCTTCGCAGATTTCCGCTCCGTCAAGCTGGTCCATAAAAGAAGGATAGGAAGTTGCTTTTCTGTTTTTCAGAAATCCCAGCTTTGCAAAAACACTTGGGGCTGCGCAGATGGCTGCAACTTTTCCGCCTTTTGCATAATATTCTGTAAGAAGTTCTGTAAGAGGCTGATACGCACCCAGATATTTTGTTCCCGGCATTCCTCCCGGAAGTACCAGCATGTCTGCATCTGAAAAATCTGTGTCTGAAAAAATACAGTCTGTTTTCATTTCGATCCCATGTGAAGTAGTAATCTCTCTTGTTTCCTTAATAGAAACCGTAACCGCCTCAATTCCTGCTCTTCTCATAAGATCCACAACTGTCAAGCCTTCAATATCCTCAAATCCATCTGCCAGAAAAATATATACTTTGCTCATAAAAAATCCTCCCGTTCATCAGGGTTCAGAACCCTTTCCATATGTCTGTAAGTATACCACTTTTTTCCGACTGCATACAAGAAATATTGTTCAACCGCTTCTCATCGCATGGTTTGTGGACTCTGTTTTATTATTGTCGTAAACAGACTCTGTACTGTTATTTCCAAAGATAAATTTACCAGGTCAACCACAGCAAAATCTCGTGACGGAGCGCGTTCCCCATGCTATAATAATAGAGTTATAAATGAACGGATAAAAAAGCACACAATATTGCTGTTTTATTTTTGTACAAAACACAGACTGAAATTCATGTTATTTGTGTCCGCATACTACGGATTCTATTATGCAAAATTCTGTATTTGTCCATTTACAGAACACAGCCTGCCGATACGGACTGATAATACTTTAAAATCCATAATATAAAACAGTGTGCTGCTTTATTCGAGTATGAAACAAATATTTATATCCATCCCAAAATAAATAGAAGAAACTTTTTATAGTCTCTTGAATCTTATCATTTATAATTTTTTACCAACATTCAATCACAAGGAGTATATCATGGAAATAGAAAGAAAATTTCTTATAAAAAAAGAGCAGCTTCCCGCTAACCTGGAGCAATTCCCCTGCCATGAAATTGAACAGGGCTATCTCTGTACAGAACCGGTTGTGCGTATCCGCAGACAAGATGAACAATATTATCTTACTTATAAATCAAAAGGACTGATGACCCGGGAAGAATATAATCTTCCGCTGACCAGAGATGCCTATCTTCACCTGAAGCCGAAAGCTGACGGACTTGTTATCTCAAAAACAAGATACCTGATCCCAGAAAAAAACGGACTGACTATTGAACTTGATGTATTTCATCAGGAATATAATGGTCTTCTTCTGGCTGAAGTAGAATTTTCCTCTCAGGAAGAAGCCGAATCCTACTGCCCTCCTGACTGGTTCGGAGAGGACGTCACCTTTTCCTCCAGATACCACAACAGTACTTTAAGCCGTGGTCTCACAAAAAAATAATCCACTGCTTTTTATCCGGCTAAATGACAGATATTTTCAGGTGTTCTTGTTTCCCATATGGACACCTTTATTGATATTTTCTTTTATCTCTGCTGTTTTCTTTTTCTTCTGTGCCGTCTTTTTATACACGGCGTTACTTTTCTCCATTTTTGTGCAGGATCCCACTTTCCGCTCATCAGCCTTTTTTCCAGATATCTACTGTAAGATACCGGAATGATTCCCAGAAGCTTCCCCACAATCTGTACTATCGGCTTACTGCTATTTTCCAGCCTCATAGACTGTTCAAGGAGTTTCTGAATAAAAAACATGTGCTAAACCTCCCTTATAAGAAATAGTTTAGCACATTCTGTTCTTTAACACAATTTTACAAAAAATAAATCCTGATGTTTTATTTTACAGACGTTTTCCTTTTTCTGCTGCTCCCGTAAGAGCCTCAAATACAGCGCTTCTCATTCCTTTGTCTTCCAGAATCCTAACGCCCTCTATGGTACTTCCTGCCGGAGAGCAGACCATATCTTTCAGTTCAGCTGGATGCATTCCTGTTTCCAATACCATTTTTGCGCTTCCCATCACTGCCTGAGCCGCAAAAGAGTATGCCTGACTTCTCGGAAGTCCCTGGGCAACTGCAGCGTCTGCCATTGCCTCAATAAACATAAATACATAAGCCGGCGAACATCCGCATACTGCGCTGAACGCATCCATCAGTCTCTCCGGAATAAATTCAAATCTTCCAAAGCTTTCTGCAATCTCTCTGATCTTCTGAACTTCCTCTTCTGTTACCCGTTCATTGCAGCAGCCGGCAGTCATTCCCGCCCCCACCTGAGCCGGAGTATTTGGCATCAGACGCACAGCCTTCACAGGGCAGCCACAGATATCTTCCAGCCATTTCAGAGTTTTACCAGGAGCAATTCCCACCAGAATATGTTTTTCTGTTAAAAGATCTCTCACTTCTATAAGAACCTCTTCATAAAACTGCGGTTTTACTGCAAGAAATACAATTTCTGCCTGAGAAACAACCTGACGATTGTCCATAGTCGTCTCTACGCCCAGCTTTTCCCGGCTTCGTTTTGATCCTGCCTCTGTAAGATTAGACACAATGATCTCTTCTTTTTTTACAATCCCTTTTTTCAAAATTCCGCCGATCATAGCTGAAGCCATGTTTCCGCAACCAATAAATCCAATTTTCATAATTGTTTTCCTCTTTTCTTTTTATTTCTCTCATGGTACACCATATCATCTACTTCTGTCATCAGAAACTTGCAGCTGGCAAATAAAATCTCTATAACAATCGCAACCAAAAACACAGCAGACAAAAGAATTTCCCTATCACGCACAGCATAACAACTTCCTTCTGTTTTCATATAGCGTGATCTGCTTCCTTTTTCATTTACTTTTCAGCTTTCCACAAAGTATTTTTTCAAGTTATCTTGAATCCCAAAAATCTCAGTGCTATAATAATCTCATGCAGATATAGTTCATCGGTAGAACACCAGCTTCCCAAGCTGGGAAGGCGGGTTCGATTCCCGTTATCTGCTTATGGCAAAAAGCCTTCGGAACATTCCGGAGGCTTTTTTTGCTGGGCCGATTCTTACTCTCTGCCGTATCTTCCGGCAAGTGCTTTCATTTGCTTTTGAAGTTCTTCTGTAATCTGTCCGGGTGTCAGCCTCCACTTCCAGTTGTTTCCCAGAGTAGAAGGCTGATTCATACGTGCGGAATTATCCAGGCAAAGATAATCCTGCGCCGGGATCACACAGAGCTTTGCTACACTTCTCATAACAAGACAGATCAGATCCTGACAGATTTCCTGGTCTGAACCATGAAAATTATTCAGATATTCTCTTACCTGCCTGCGCTCTTTTGGCGTAATATCCTGAAACCAGGATAAAAGTGTTTCATTATCATGCGTGCCTGTATAAACCACACAATTTTCCGGATAATTATGAGGCAGATAGTCACTGGCATTTCCTGTGTCTCTTTCATCAAAGGCAAACTCTATGACCTTCATATTTGGATATCCGCTTTCCTCTACAAGACGTTTTACAGAATCTGTCATATATCCTAAATCTTCTGCAATAATCTTTCTTGAGCCAAGTCTTTCAGAAATCGCCCGGAACAGATCAATGCCCGGTCCTTTTTCCCACCATCCGTTTTCCGCTGTTTTATCCCCATAAGGGATTGCATAGTACTCGTCAAATCCACGGAAATGGTCAATTCTGACTACATCATAAAGCCGGAAACAGTTTTCGATCCGTTTGATCCACCACTCAAATCCGGAATTTCTGTGAACCTCCCAGTTGTAAAGAGGATTTCCCCAAAGCTGTCCTGTTGCAGAAAAGCCATCAGGAGGACAACCTGCAACCTGTGTGGGGCAATTGTTTTCATCCAGCTTAAACAGCCATGGATTTGCCCAGGTATCCGCACTGTCCATGGCAACATAAATGGGAATATCTCCAATAATCTCAATTCCCTGTTTATTGGCATAAGCTTTCAGTTTCATCCACTGCTGCCTGAATTTAAACTGCATATACTCCTGAAATTCAATTTCAAAATACAGCTCGCGTCTGTAATAATCCAGCGCATTCTGCCATCTGAGACGGATATCCTCCGCCCATTCACTCCATGGCTTTCCATCAAATCTCTGCTTCACAGCCATAAAAAGCGCATAATCTTTCAGCCACCAGGCTTCCTCCTTCTGAAAGCGCCTGAATTCCTCGTTTGCTCCCACATTGCTGCGCTCATAAGCTTTTCGGAGAAGAAGGGTACGCCCCTTGTACAGCTTCGCATAATCCACACTGGAAGGGTCACTGCCAAAGTCCACGGCATCACATTCCTTTTCTGTAAGAACACCCTCTTCGATCAGATCTTCCAGACTGATAAAATAAGGATTCCCCGCAAAAGTAGAAAATGACTGATAGGGAGAATCACCATAGCTGGTAGGGCCCAAAGGCAGAATCTGCCAGCAGCTCTGTCCTGCTGCTTTCAGCGCATCCACAAAATCATAAGCGCTTTTTGAAAAACATCCGATTCCATATTTTGACGGCAGGCTGCTGACAGGCAGCAGCACACCACATTGTCTTTTGTCTGACATATTTTTTCTCCTTCCGTTTTCTTATTTTATAGTGTCACAGGAGAAAAAAAGTGTCAATATCAAAAAACGCAGATTTCTGTCATTCTGCAGCTTTTTCCGCATATTTCACTGTAACAAGTTTCTCATAGGGCACCCTCTGGCTCAGTTCTCCGGCGTCTTCCAGAATATCCTGCAAAAGCTCAAAACTTTCTTTTTCAAAAACAAGGTTTTCCTTCCATGTGTCCTGTTCATAATAACGCTTTACAATAGTGGTAAGTGTTTCCATATCTGCTTCCGGAAACTGCGGTGCAATCACCCTGGCAATTTCCTCAGGTGTATGCTCCTGCACAAATTCCATCCCCATCTGAAGGCCGTCTGTAAACTTCTGTATCACATCCGGATGCTCTTTCAGATAACTGGTGTTTGCGCAGTAGGAAGTATAAGGCACATATCCGGAATCCACTCCAAGCGAAGCAACCACATGACCTGTTCCTTCTTTTTCAAGAGCTGTGGCAGAAGGCTCAAATTCCACTGTAAAATCAGCAGAGTCGTCACCTGCAAAAGCCGCTGCTGTAGAACCAAAATCAATACTCTGGTCAATAGAAAGATCCTTCTGCGGGTCAAGTCCGTTTTGTTTCAGAATATATTCAAAAACCATTTCCGGCATGCCGCCCTTTCGTCCTCCAAGTACTTTCGTCCCCTTCAAATCACTCCACTGGAAGTCCGGCATTTCCTCCCTTGCCACCAGGAAATTCCCCGCCCTCTGAGTCAGCTGTGCAAAATTCACTGCCGGATCTGTAGCGCCCTCCTGATACGCATAAATAGAGGCTTCCGCTCCCATAAATCCAATATCCGCCTCCCCGGAGATCAGAGCTGTAAGAACTTTATCCGCTCCGAATCCAGTCACCAGCTCCACATCCAATCCCTGGGCTGCGAAATACCCCTTTTCAATAGCAACATACTGAGGCGCATAAAAAACAGAATGAGCAACCTCATTCAACGTAATCTTTGTCAGCTTCTTTTCTTTTCTCTCCGCCATAACTGCACACGGAAGAGCTGCCACTGCCAGGAGAACAGCAAGGGCTGCCACTGTCAGTCTTTTTTTTATTCTCATATTTGTGATACTCCTTTTTCCTTCTCCTTATCTTATGAAGGGAAGGGGAAGAGGTGCGTGAGAGAATAAAAATCATTCTTTAAGTTTTTTATACTCCTCTCTCTAGCAGAGCGATATTCCCAATCAGTTCATCAGTTTTACTCTTACTATTCACCGTCTTCTTCTACTGAAGCATCGATTATCTCAGCTGTAGATTTACGATCCGGCAATTTCTGTACTTCATCCGTTTCCAGCAACATTCTGTCAAAATCACTTTGATAAAGCCGATTCTGACGGACACGATATTTTTCAAATTCGCTCAATGCATGCTGCTGAGCGATTTTTGCGGAAATCGTTCCAGCACCCGTTAATATCTCTTTTCTGCTCAAACGTAAAACACCTTCAAACTGCTCTGCCCAATCCTCCATTGTCATAGGCACTTCTTCAGCTCTTAACTCTGCCAAGTCCAAATAAGCATTGACAATTTTTGCCATAGCCGAAAGTTCTTCTTTTGTCAGATAGTTTTTGGCAACTACCACATCAAAACGCTGAATTTTTCCATCTGGTGCATCTTTCCAGGTAGTCAGCCCCATGTTATCTTTCGTACTGTCGGCACGGCGATATATGGTTTCTGCCGCTGTTTCTCCATGGATTATGGATTGCCCAATGAAGTTGATTTTGCACTCTTGCAAAAAACTTTCTTGTTGTTTCAGCCTTGGAATCATAATCGATGCTGGTAGCATAAATGTCCGTAATTTTCTGATAAAATCGCCGCTCCGAAAGACGAATTTCACGAATCCGCTCTAACTGTTCCCTAAAATAATCTTTCGTCAGAAC
>Stewie_p2__coassemble_948_pt1 | contig 136518 bp, 126 predicted proteins | sample Stewie_p2__metabat2_high_PE_008 | metagenome-assembled genome bin Stewie_p2 | reverse complement strand
GGTGACAGGATTCGAACCTGCGGCCTCCTGGTCCCAAACCAGGCGCTCTAGCCAAGCTGAGCCACACCCCGTAACGGTATTTAATTTTTCTTTTCTCGCTTGACGCAAGATAGATTATATTACATGTATTTCTAAAAGTCAACACTTTTTTTCAAAAATTTTTATTTTTATTTTTCTTCCAAAAATACAAGCGTAAATTCCTGTTTTTATGGCATTCATAAGGGAAAGGACAGCCCCTTGTCAGATACATACGAGCCGCCCTGGGCTTTCCCTCCGGATATATATTTTCTCCAGAAATAACCATGTCGCTTTTACGGTATGCTCTCCCTCAAACACAGCGTCCCATACCCCACCTGATTATCAGGATATTTATCAAATCCCGGCAGGGGCTGCGCGCCTCGTCTTAAATAAGCCTTCACCTTTTCTCCCCAGAGAAAAGGATCATTTCTCCTGACGATCCCCCACTCCATCAAAAGCGCTGCCGAGCCTGTAACAAAAGGCGCAGCAAACGAAGTTCCGGTTACGGTTCCATATCCTCCGCCGGGAACCGGCGCTGTAATTTCCACTCCCGGCGCAGCCAGATCCGGCTTTGGATAAAAAAGGCTGCCCCCGCCTCTTCCTGAAAAATCTGCCGGGGCATTCAGTCTGGAATCATAGGCTCCTACTGTAATTACCTTAGCTGCAGTAGAGGGAATCGTAAGCGTTTCCTCTGCCTTCGGATAATAAAATCCGGTTGCCGGATTCAAAACCCTTCCCCCCGGCAGCCAAAGCTGATAACTGCCGTCTTTGATCCTTCGTCCCCGAAGCTGAATTTTCCACACACCTCCTGTAATATAAGCTCCTCTCGGAATAAAGTCAAAATATATTTCCTGAGTCACCTGGAAAGGGCCTGGTTTTCCATAATAGATCAGAAGCTCTGTTTCTCCGGCCTGATATCTCTGAGTTCCAATCTGTTCAGACAGAGGCCCTATCCTTTCTCCTGAAGGAGTCACAAGAGAAATTTCTATTTCATCTGCGTAAGATTTCCACAGCTGTACATTAAGCACCGGCTCCCGGGGGCTGACACTGAATGGAATTTCTGCCTGCGTACCTGTTTCCAGGATTCCTGCTGTATGAACGCTGTCATTTCCATTATTTCCCGTCCCCACGCAGATCACTGTCCTTCCTGCATCAGATACGTTGCTTAAATATGTCTCCAGAAGCGAATCTCCTCTGTGGGATCCATAATTATTCCCAAAGCTGATATTAACAGCCATTGGTCTTCCAAGCTCTGCCGCCTGCCGGACCAGATAATCAACTCCCTGCATCAGCTCTGCTGTTCTCGGAAAAGAATTTTCTCCTGGTATTCCCATTTTTACCGCAATAATATCGCTGGCATAAGCCACTCCCCGATTCACGCCGCCGGAAGCCCGGCCGTTTCCTGTTGCAATTCCAAGAACAGAAGTCCCGTGACCACTGAAATCCTGTTCCCACACAATTTGTTTTCCTTCTGTCTCGGGAAGTTTCAGCGCCCGATCGATATCTGATTTTGTATACTCCACTCCTGTTAAATATCCTTCCGGAGGATTTTCTCCGGGCTTCGCCAGAATACTCTGATCCCATAATCTCAGAATCCTGCTTGTACCGTCTGCATTGCAAAAATCAGGATGCTTCCAGTCCACTCCCGAATCCACAATTCCCACAAGCACTCCCTGCCCGGAAAGTCCCTGACGGATCTCGGAAATATTACTGCTTATCTGTCCTGCTGCCTTTCCTGCCTGCAAAGCTCCCGGAAAATCCCCCTGCTGAACCGGACGGATGCAGGCAGCGTCCAGCGCCTGATTTACCTGAAAATACAAGCGTTTTGAAAGCTCTATAAACTCGATCTGCGGTCTTGATGCAAACGCCTGTATCTCTTCTTCGGGAAGATTCACCACTGCATATCCACCCAAAAGAGACACTGCACGGATTCTTTCTCCGGACAATGCCTCTGCATTACCACTATATTTTACGATTACGTCCCAGTTCCCGGAACGTTCTTCATATCCAATATTCAGATTTCCTGACTTTTCCCGTTCCTCTTTTGTGGAATCTAAAGCAAGATTTAAAAGATTATCAAGCTTCTGGTCTGCCATAACTGCTGCCTTCTGTTATTTTCTTTTATCTTATGCACCATACCTTGATTGATATACCAGACTTATCCACATCAGCAATCCTCCTTAAGGACACAGGATTGCATTTTCAGTTGTTTTCCTGTATAGTATTTTTATACATTAACGTAAAAAAGGAGGAAACTTTTATGGCATTTGATATTACACCATATATAGATATGGCTCCCTCAGAGGTACGAAATCTGATCCGTCAGAATAAAATTGATTTTCCCACTGCCGGAATGTGCAGAGGTTATGCTCAGGCAAATCTTGTTATTCTGCCTCCGGAATATGCAGCAGACTTTGAAGAATTTACAGTCAAAAACCCGTTCCCCTGCCCGGTTCTGGAAATCATCAAAGGCACTCCTGAAACTCATGCCATGGGAGAAGGCGGCAATATCTGCACAGATATCCCCAGATACCGCATTTACGAAAACGGAGTATTTACCAGAGAAGTCACTGATGCATCTCAATATTGGAAGGAAGGATATGTAGGCTTTCTGATCGGATGCTCCTTCTCTTTTGAGGAAGCGCTGATACGTGAGGGAATCGAAATCCGCCATATTGCGCAGGGACGAAATGTTCCTATGTTTAAAACCAGTATCCCGACTGTTCCTGTTGGTCCTTTTTCCGGTCCTATGGTATGCTCCATGCGTCCAATGACTCCGGAAAATGCAAAAAAAGCCTATGAGATCACTGAGAAAATGCCAAATGTTCATGGCGCTCCTGTTCAAATGGGAGATCCGGAAGCAATTGGAGTTACTGATATCATGAACCCGGATTACGGAGAATCTGTCGATATCTATCCAGGCGAGATTCCGGTATTCTGGCCCTGCGGTGTTACCCCTCAGGCAGCTGTCGAAAATGCCAAACCGCCTATTGTTATCACTCACGCTCCCGGTCATATGTTTATTACGGATATCCCTAATTCAGATCTGAACGACTATCTGGAAAAGAAAAAGAAATAAAGCTGTCCAAAAAAGCCCTTTCATGCCTGCATTTCCGCCGACACAAAAGGGCTTTTATCCTATCGGAATTTAATATTCGGATAAACCTTTTCCATATAAGAATCCGGGAACCAGTCATCCATCAGCTCTCCCACAGCATTTTTTGCCGGAAGGCCGTCATGTCTTTTGGAATACCGGTCAAGCGCCAGTCCGGACAGCGCTATATTTACACTCATAAAAACAACCATGATCATACATAAAGGTTTGCCGATCCGTACCGGAATTTTCTCAATCCATCTGGACAAAAAAGGATAAATGCCTTTCATCCAGATAATAGCTGCGAATCCCCAGAAAAAGCAGTACAGAAGATTGATTCTGCCACCCAGATTAAAAGGAATTTTACTGTAATCCCAGAATACCGTGCCAAATACTATTTCTGTAAATACACTGCAGATATATTCGTAGGCTCCTCCCAGAATCGTTCCGCAGAGAAACAGACGTCTGTCGCTTTGTTCCCTGTATCTGTACAGGATCCAGGTAAGTATTGCGCAGCCCAGTCCCCACACAATACTGAACGGTCCAAATACCACGCTGCTTCGGCTCATCCATCTTCCCATGGTAAAACGACAAAAAATGGTTTCTGTCACATCTCCCAGAAAAGCGCCGATAAAAAACAATGAAACCAGCTTATAAAATCCGCACCCTGCCGCAAAAACTTCTTCTTTTTCTTCTTTAACTAAATTCGGATACGCTTTGATCATACGAGCCTGAAGTTTTCTGGTCATAGTATTTTCCAGGAGTTTTGATGTACGTCCAAGTCCCTCTCTGATCTGGTTCAGCCGGCCGTTTTTCTTTTTCAGTCCCCAGACTGCAATTACGGTTCCAATAAAATCCACAATCAGCAGACCAAAAAGTATCCACAGGATAATTTCTCCCCAGAATTTCGGGATCAGTCCCACAAGTCCGGTAAATACAGGGTTCAGCACATAGATCATCAGAACTGTACAAAGACCCCAGAGCACAGAAGTTTTCAGACATACATAGCCGCCCAGATTAAATTTCCGGTCTGAATAATCCCACCATTTTTTATGAAGGCTCATCTCCATAATGCGGCCTGTCACATATTCCACAAAGGTATTGACTACCATTCCGCCAAAAAACAGAAAAAACGGGTTTCTCTTAAGTTCCGGAAGAAACACTGCCACCACTACAGCGCCCAGACCATAGATCGGGCAAAAAGGACCGCTGACCGCTCCCCGGTTTACAAAACGATGCCTCTTTACTGCTGCCACTACAACTTCTGCGCACCAGCCTATAAATGAATAGATCATGTACAGCCAGAGCAGTTGATAAAACGAATAGACCATGGTTGTCTCCTTTTCTGCAAATTCCATTTTCAGTTAGGGAACATTGTATTTCATATGGAGAATCCTGTCAAGTTTTGTCGAAGAATCTCGAGGCATATTTACTCTTACCACATATGTTTTTATAAATCTCAGTTTCATATAATATGAAATCATACAATAAATAAGCATATCCGAAATATTAACTGCAAAAAGACACCGGAACACAGTTCCGATGTCTCGCAAAAAGCTTTTATGACAGATATTAACATATAGTAAAAATATCTGGCTTCGATACCTGTTAACAATCTCTATATTCAATCTTCTGCTTTCATTTCCCGGACGATCTTGCGGAGTTTCAGAATCATGGACGGAGCCACGGACAGCTCATCCAGTCCCATACGGACAAACTTCTCTGTCAGAGTCAGGTCAGCGCCCAGCTCCCCACAGATACCTGCCCATTTGCCGCATTTATGTGCATTGTCTACAACCATCTGTATCATCCGCAGAACTGCTTCATGATGCGGATTGTAAAAATCATCCAGTTTTTCGTTCTGACGGTCGATCGCCAGAGTATACTGAGTCAGGTCATTTGTTCCGATGCTGAAAAAGTCTACCATCTCAGCCAGACGGTCGCTGATCATAACAGCTGCCGGAGTCTCGATCATAATTCCCTGTTCCGGAATCCTGTACTGAATTTCCTGGGCTTTCAGCTCGATCTCCACCTCTTTCACAATCTCATAGATCTTTTCCACTTCCTCAACAGAAGTGATCATTGGATACATGATAGAAAGGTTACCGTATACAGCTGCACGGAAAAGAGCTCTCAGCTGAGTTTTAAAGATATCCGGCTGCTTCAGACAGATACGGATCGCACGGTATCCCAGTGCCGGATTCTCTTCATTTCCAAGATTAAAATAGTCCACCTGCTTATCCGCCCCGATATCAAGGGTACGGATAATGACCTTCTTACCGGCCATAGTCTGCACAACCTGCTTATATGCCTGGAACTGTTCTTCCTCTGTAGGAAAATCATTTCTGCCTAAATACAGGAATTCACTTCTGAAAAGTCCGATACCGCCTGCATCATTCTCCAGAACATAGCCGATATCTCCAACACTTCCGATATTTGCATAGATATTGATCTTTTTACCATCAAGTGTGATATTTTCTTTTCCTTTCAGTTCCTGCAGAAGAGCAAGTTTCTCTTTTTCTTCCTGAACTCTTTTAAGTGTGGCTGCCTGAGTTTCTTCATCCGGCTCAAAAGTTACCTGTCCGGTAAATCCGTCTACTACTGCAGTCGTACCATTTTTCAGTTCGTCAAGTGCAAGAGGAACTCCGATCAGCGCCGGAATATTCATCATACGGGCAAGGATCGCAGTATGAGAGTTGGTGGAACCATGAACCGTAACAAAAGCAAGGATCTTTTCCTTATCCATCTGAACAGTTTCACTGGGACTCAGATCATCCGCTACAATGACAGACGGATCGATGTCACTTAAGTCTGCATCTTCCTGTCCGCTGAGATTGCGGACCAGACGTTCTGAAATGTCCTTGATGTCTGCTGCACGGGCTTTCATATAATCATCATCCATAGATGCAAACATCTGAGAGAAGTTATCCCCTGTTACTGCAACCGCATATTCTGCGTTTACCATTTCTGTCTGGATCATATTCTGAATAGCCTCCAGATAATCCTCATCCTCCAGCATCATCTGATGTACTTCAAAAATAGCCGCGCTTGCCTCTCCGACTTCTTTCAGTGCCTTGTCATAAAGCTTCTGAAGCTGTTCCTGAGAACGCTTTACTGCCTCCTGAACACGGCTGGTCTCAGCATCTGCATCCTCGATCCTGGATCTCTTTACCTGATAATCATTCTTTTTGAGGACGACTACCGGTCCCATTACAATTCCTTTATATACGGATTTTCCCTGGAAACTCTGCATACTTTTTTCCTCCCTGACCTGTGGCTTCTATATTTTGTGATTAGAGATTTTCGTTAAAGAATTTCTCCAGTTCTGCAATAGCAGTATCCTCATCTTCACCCTCTGCAGTCACCTTAACAAGATCTCCCTGTTTCGCACCAAGAGACATCAGCATCATGAGCTGAGAAAGTTTTACGCTTTTGCCACCTTTTTCGATCATACATACAGAGCTGTATTTTTTAGCCTCTTTTGCAAGAAGTCCTGCCGGTCTTGCATGGATTCCCAGTTCGTCTTTAATTGTGTACTCAAATGATTTCATGATATTCCTCCATTTTTTGTTTTTTGTTTTATTTTACATTATATCTATCTTTTTTACCATAGTATTTTAAAAAGTACTCTGCATATCATCATTCAATTCATTGCTGTTCACGACCTTTACAGCAACGAGCCGCATGAACACTTACTTTAATTCCGTATCCATCACACGTTCCAGATGCATGGCAAGATATCCGACCTCCACATCATCCAGGCAGATCTTCAGATTTTTCATCATTTCTCCGCACACCTGGGATGCCATATCGAATGCTTTTGGAAAACGTATGGAAATATAATCGTTCATATTTACCTTCAGTTTTTCCCCGCTGAGAGCGCGTGCCACCATATAACGGATATGGTTCATCAGCCTGTTATAAGAAAGAGACATTACGTCAATGGTGGTCCCTGTCTGTTTTTCTACCAGAGAGATACAGTCTCTTACCGCCCTGGTCAGCTGCATGGCCTGGGAAACTTTCTGATCTTCGATAGCTGCATGAACATGAAGGGCAATATATCCGATCTCATGCTCATCAATTTCCACATGAAGCCTTTCCCTGAGAAGCTGTTCGGCACACTTGGCAACCTTGTATTCCTGATGGAACAGGATCCGTATATCCTCCGTAAGAGGATTACTAATCTGTTCCTGGTTTCGGATACGCTGTACAGCAAAAGCAAGGTGATCTGCCATAGGGAATAAAATAGAACGATCAATCTGACCAAATACTTTTTCTGCATGATCAAGGATCTCTCCTGCCAGCTCCAGGCACTCCGGAGGAACGGAGCGAATGATCTCTTCTGCTGATCCTCTTTCCGTAAGTTCCGTCAGCGTGTAGACTTTTGCATCTTCTCCCACGGAAATACTTTCGCTCACCTTTCTGCCGAAAGCAATGCCCTTTCCCATGATCAGACATTTACACTTATCTTTACTTCGAATCCCAATAAATGTATTATGATTTAAAACCTTCACTATCCTGTACATCATCCGTATCTTTCCCCATCGGATCCTAGTTCAGCACTTCCACCTCAAACAGTGGTTCTCCTGCTTTCACCGGTCCCTCTTTCAGAAGACGGATCCTCTGATCGTCTTCAAGCTCCGTACAGAGAACCGGCGTCGCCAGAGACGGCGCATTGGCTTTCAGATAATCCAGATCCAGCTTCAGCATAGGCTGACCTTTTTTTACCTTCTGTCCGTTTTCCACCAGAACCTCAAATCCCTCTCCATTTAATTTTACTGTATCGATTCCTACGTGGATCAGGAGGCTGATCCCGGAATCTGTCATATATCCAATAGCATGCTTTGTGTCAAATACAAAAGCAACTTCTCCATCCTCCGGAGCACATACAAATGCTTCCTCAGGTGTTACTACGGCGCCGTCTCCCATCATCTTCTGTGCAAAAGCTTCGTCAGGAGCTGTTCCCAGATCCGCTGCCATTCCGGTAACAGGGCTGGAGATCACGATGCGTTTTACAACCTTTTTCTCTGTTTCTGTATTCTTTGTTTCTTCCTGCTTTGTTTCTCCTGCTTCCTCTGTTTCTGCATAGGTATCCGGAGCTTTTTCCAGATAATCCTCCAGATTAGATTTAATCACCGTCACATTTGGTCCGTAAATAACCTGCACTCCATTTCCTTTATGGACTACGCCGGAAGCTCCTGTTGCTTTCAGGATGCTGTCATTGACCCTGGAAGCATCGTGGATCGTACAACGAAGCCTTGTTGCACAACAGTCCACATCACTGATATTCTTTTTGCCGCCAAGGCCTCTGGTGATCGCCTCGCTGACCGGATCCTCACTGTCTGAAGCCTGTACCTCTCCGGCTGCAGCTTTTCTGGCATTCACGTCTGCCTTTGTATAAAGTTTTGTTTCCACATCGTCTTCTTCACGTCCAGGAGTTTTGAAATCAAATTTCCGGATCATGAATTTAAAAATAAAATAGTATAAAAGGAAGTAGATAATACCTACAGGGATTACTCGAAGCCAGCTGGTCTTTTCATTTCCCTGAAGAATACCAAACAGGAAAAAGTCAAGAAATCCGCCGGAAAAAGTAAGACCTACCGCAACATTCAGCATATGAGCGATCATATAAGCAGAACCTGCAAGGATCACCTGTACTGCAAAAAGAGCCGGCGCTACAAACAGGAAAGAAAATTCCAGTGGCTCTGTGATACCTGTTGCCATACATGCCAGAGCTGCAGAAAGGAGAAGACCGCCTGCTGCTTTTTTCTTTTCAGGCTTCGCGCACTGATACATAGCCAGCGCTGCGCCGGGAAGACCAAAGATCATAAAAATAAACTCGCCGGAAAAATATCTGGTAGCATCTGCACTGAAATGTGCAATATTTGCGGAATCAGCCAGCTGTGCAAAAAAGATATTCTGTCCACCCTGTACCATCTGACCTGCCACTTCCATAGTGCCGCCAACTGCAGTCTGCCAGAAAGGCATATAGAATACGTGATGCAGTCCAAACGGGATCAGCGCTCTCTTAATGAGACCAAAGATCAGCGTTCCCGCATATCCGGAACCTGTCACAAGACCACCCAGTGCAAAAATACCATTCTGAACTGCCGGCCATACAAAATACATCAAAATTCCCACAAACATGTATACGATCGTAGAAATAATAGGAACAAATCTTGTTCCTCCAAAGAAAGACAATGCGCTTGGAAGCTGGATTCTATAAAAGCGATTATGAAGAGCCGCCACTCCAAGGCCTACAATAATTCCTCCAAATACGCCCATCTGAAGAGACTGAATACCGCAGACGGAAGTAATTGTTCCCTCAAGGACAGATTCTGCAATCTCTCCATTTTCAAGAATCAGTCCGTTGTTGATAAGCATGGCGTTGATTGCTGTATTCATAACAAAATAAGCAATTACTGCAGAAAGAGCGGAAACCTCTTTCTCTTTTTTTGCCATCCCAATGGCAACGCCTACTGCAAAAATCAAAGGCAGGTTGTCAAAAACAGCGCTTCCTACCTTATTCATAATCATGAGAAGATAGTGGAGAATGGTTCCATCTCCCAGAATTTTTGTTAATCCATAAGTTTCAATAGTGGTTGCGTTCGTAAACGAACTTCCGATACCCAGCAGAAGGCCTGCTACCGGAAGGATGGCGATAGGGAGCATAAAGCTTCGTCCTATACGCTGAAGAACACTGAAAATTTTGTCTTTCATTCTTACTTTACTCCTTCTTATTTTTATTATCATCTAAGAAGTGAGTATACGCAGCTGTATCCTGTTTCAACCGGTTTTTTGTATAAAAAAAGACACTACTACACATAAACACTTCTTGTTATGTATAGTTAATGCCTCCCAAAGAGTAACACACTATAGCTTTTATAACCATAAAAACTATAGCATGTTTTTCTCGCATTTGTCAAGCTATATTTCTTCATTCAGAAATTCGAACGGTTCTTCATCTTTCAAAAAATGCATCAGCATATAAGCGCACATGATGGCTACACGCTCTTCCTTCAGGATGCGTCTTACTTCATTCCGATCTGCCAGAACCACCTCAATCTCCTCGCTGTCCTCCTGGGCTGCCTTACTGATCTCACCGGAAGCATAACCATAAACGGTGGCGCAAGATTCATCCGTAAGCCCTACGGTAGTAAAATAAGGCTTTTCAAAGGCCGGATCCACATGAAGCGGAGTAAAGGTAAGACCTGTCTCTTCATACATTTCACGGACTGCCCCTTCGTGAAAATCTTCCCCTGCTTCCACCAGTCCCGCAGGAAATTCGTATACATATCCGCCAAGGGTATAGCGATACTGGCGGATCAGAACCACCCTGTCTTTTTTCTCTCCGTACAGGCTGTAGATGATAACGCCGTCCGGATCGTTTTTTCCTGTTTTCAGCTTCATTTCACTAACTGTTTTCGCTCTGGACGCCACAAAGTAAGATACCGGCGTATTATGTACACTGGTTGCATCCACATGATACAGGTTGACAAAACGATTGTCGGTAAGTTTTTCTACATTATGTATCTTTCCCATTGTTAATTTTCTCCTTTAAAATAAATCCAGCATGTTATCTAAATATATCTTTTCTCTTATATGAATATGATACTCCGGTTTTGTCATATAATAAAGCAAAAATTCCAGAATCAAAGCGCTGCCAAGTCCCCGTCCTTCTATCTTAAAATTAGAAAATCCCATTGGCATGTAAACATTTTTTATATCGTCGATACTGATAAATCCGGGATTTTCCATTGCCTTTGAAAAACGGTAGCCATAACTGGCGTCAGGAGCCGCACAGTGATGCTCCGGACAGTCCTCTCCAAGGTTTTTACGGCTCACAGTCTCATAACAGCTTTTTCTGTCTGTACAGCCAAACCAGCAGCATTCATTACATAAAAATTCCACCTTGTCTTTCTGGCTCTGGGACAGAATTTTCCATTTATCAAAAGACTTATTGAGACGAAAATCCGGTACGGCATAAAGAAAATCCTCCCGGTTGACTTCCTTCATAAATAATTGAAAATCTGTCAGTACCTTTGTGGTAGACGAAACAAAATAAAGTTCCGGATAATTTATTTTTAAATATTCCAGAAGCAGGTCTGAATGAACAATCACACCATTTTGTCCCTTTTTTGCAAACACTTCACAAAGAGCATTACACTTTTTATCCAAAAGATGTTCCTGCCTGAGCAGAGAATTACTGAATGTCAGTCGGGCTGAAATCCCATATTCCTGCATCAGGGCTAAAACCTCCTGCGGATCATGATTTCCCTCTCCTACACGGCCGCCGCCCCAGATACAATCTGCCGGAGCTCCGTATACAGAGCCTATCTCACACCAGTCATAAAAATATTCTCTGTGCCTGCGGTATAACGGAAAAAATATCTGATACAGTTCGTAAAATTCAAACAATCCTGGAAGATGAAAATATACCTTAATAGCAAACCCTCCTTCTTTCTTCCCAAAAGGAAAACAACCAAAGCCTCAGCCCTGATTGTTTTCTTTTTATTTCAATATTATTTTCAGTCGCCTTTTAAAATAACACGGATCCTTTTATAAATAAAAAACACGATCACGGAAGTCAGTGTATACTTAAACAGATTAAAAGGAACAATGATCATTGCCACAAATCCAAGCAGACTGTTTACAGAAGGATTTACAGCTGTCCCCATTTCAATAAATGCCTCCACAGGCATTCCAAAAGCTTTTCCATATGCCGGGAGAAGTACAAAAGCGTTCATCAGACAAGCGGCCGCAGTTGTAAGAACTGTTCCTGCAGCCATTCCCTCTACAGCATGTTTTCTGCTTTTGATATGGTGGAAACGGTAGATCAGGCCTGCCGGAATCACAAAAGCACATCCCAGAATAAAGTTTGCCACATCACCCACACCTGCAGTCATGGTTCCCTTTGTCACAAGATGTACCAGAATCTTCACCAGCTCGATCACCACACCTGCCAGAGGTCCCATGGCAAAGCTTCCTATCAGTACCGGAATCTCCGAAAAATCAAGCTGGTAAAAAGACGGCGCCAGAAACGGAATCGGAAACTCAAAGTTCATCAGTACTCCTGCCACAGCTCCCAGCATAGCAATCTGTGTCAGTGTCCTTGTCCGACTTCTCTCCATTACATTCCCACCTCTTAAAACCTGTTCACTCATACTTTATCTCTCCTTTTCTTTTTTGAAGGTCCTGAATAACAGCCTTCTTCTTAAAGAAAATTCCTCTCAGGTTGCGTACTGATTTCCTGCTGCGCAAAAAACCCCGGGAAATATTCCCGGGGCACTGAGCACGTAAAAACAAGCGTGTTCTTCTCTCATCCAGACTTTACTGTCGGTTCTGGAATTCCGGATGCTTCCGGTCACCAGATCAACCGCTCATAGCGGGTCGCGGACTATACCGCCGGTAGGGAATTCCGCTTTCTGCATCATGCAGATCACAGTCACCCTGCCCCGAAGAATTTCCTTTTATATGCTTTATTATACTGCCGTATAAATGTATTTGCAATACTTTTTTAGCGTTCTTCCCTGAAGTACGGAAGTCCCAGACCTGCCGGAGGCTGGTGTTCCTTCTTTTTACGGAAGCTGGTAAACACAAGAACAATAATCGTAACCACATAAGGCAGAGCCTTAAATACTTCCTGCATACTTCTTCCCAGTCCCGGGATATAAAGATACAGGATGTAGAGTGCTCCAAACAGAAACGCACCCCAGATGGCATTAAGCGGTTTCCACAGGGCAAAGATAACAAGGGCAACTGCTAGCCATCCTCTGTCTCCAAAACCGTTGTCTGTCCAGGTTCCGCCTGAATACTCCATAACGAAATACAGTCCGCCCAGACCTGCAAGTCCTGCTCCGATACAGGTAGAAAGATATTTATATCTGGTAACATTGATTCCGGCCGCATCTGCAGTTCCCGGATTTTCTCCGATGGCGCGCAGATTCAGTCCGTATCTTGTCTTAAACAGAAATACGGAAAGGACCACTGCAGTAATAATACACAGATAAGTCATAAATCCATAGCTGAAGAACAGATCGCCGATCACCGGAATTTCAGATAATCCCGGAATCTTGGCTGTATAGGCGCTTCCTGTAACCTTTACAGAAATCTGTCCTACACCGCCTGCCAGCTTGGAAATGGAACCTCCGAAAAAGTTTCCGAAGCCGGTACCAAAAATTGTAAGAGCAAGACCGGTCACATTCTGATTTACTCTGAGAGTAATAGTCAGAACACTGTAGATCAGTCCGCCAAGTGTCGCAACCACAAACGCACACAACAGTGAGATCAGAACTCCCACCAGCGCATTTGGATTCGGGTTGTCCTTTTCATAGAAAAACGCTCCCATAAGGCCGGAAATACCGCCCATGTACATAATTCCCGGAATACCCAGATTCAGGTTTCCTGATTTTTCTGTCATAATCTCGCCAAGCGCACCATACAGAATACAGATGCCCTGGACAATGGCTTTTTGAATAAAAATAATAAGAACACTCATTGCATCTTCCTCCTATTTCTTTGCACGCTCAACCTTATAGTTAATAAAGAACTCTGCTCCGATCAGGAAAAACAGAATAATTCCAAGAATTACATCGGAAGCATTTTCATTCAGTCCGTACTGGGTTGCGATCTGTACCGCACCCTGCTGCATAAACACAATGCCAAAAGATACTGCCAGCATGATAAACGTATTGAATTTAGAAAGCCATGCCACAATAATCGCTGTAAATCCTCTTCCGTCTGCCGTAGCGGTAGAAATGGTATGACTTGCGCCACTTACAATGATAAATCCTGCCACACCGCAGATAGCGCCGGAAATAGCCATTGTACGGATAATAACTCTTTTTACACGGATTCCGGCATATCTGGCCGTATTCTCGCTTTCACCTACAACTGCGATCTCATAGCCCTGTTTGCTGTATTTCAGATAAATAAACATCACAACTGTAAATACAAGAACGATCAGGACATTCCATCCGTATTTCTGTCCGAAAAGCTCCGGAAGCCATCCTGCCTGAGTAGTCTGATTAATGATGCCTACCGTATTGGAGCCTTTTGGATTCTCCCAGAACACAATGCAGAATGTAACGATCTGCATGGCAACATAATTCAGCATCAGGGTAAACAATGTTTCATTTGTATTCCAGTATGCTTTAAACACTGCCGGGATCATTCCCCAGATCATTCCGCCCAGAGCGCTGCACACAAACATGATAATAAGAAGAAGTACCGGTGACATACTGTCTCCTGCATAAATCATTACAGCTGCCGCACAGGCTCCGCCTACCAGAATCTGACCTTCTGCGCCGATATTCCAGAAACGCATTTTGAATGCCGGCGCCAGACCGATCGCAATGCACAACAGGACCATAGTATCACGGAGAGTGATCCACACACGGCGTTCAGAACCTAATGCGCCGTCCCAGATTGCTTTATATACATCCATAGGATTCATTTTTACCAGTAAAAAAATCACTCCTGCACACACGATCAACGACAGGAGAAGCGCAATACAACGGATCAGAAACCGTTTCTGCCAGCTGATTTTTTCGCGCTTGGCCATCTTTAAGAAAGGTTCTTTATTCATGACTGTTCCCCTCCTTTTTCATGTTTTGTCATTAGAAGACCAATCCCCTCTTTTGTGGCTGTTCTTCCATTTACAACTCCGCTTATTTTTCCGCCGCACAGCACAGCGATCCTGTCACTGAGCGCAAGAAGCACATCAAGGTCCTCGATCACACAGATAACTGCCACGCCCTGCTTTTTCTGCTCATTTAAAAGTTTGTAGATCGTATGAGAAGAATTGATATCGATTCCTCTTGTGGGATATGCCACCATAAGGATCTTTGGATTCTGTGCGATTTCACGTCCTACCAGAACCTTCTGCACATTTCCGCCTGACATCTGACGTACAGGAGCTGAAATACTTGGAGTCATGACTTCAAGCTGTTCCTTGATCTCTGAAGCAAGCTGTCTTGGACCTTTTCTGTCCAGAAGACCGCCCTTGCCATTGTGATAGCTTCGGAGCATCATATTGTCTGTCATATCCATATCGCCTACCAGTCCCATACCAATACGGTCCTCAGGCACAAAGGCAAGACTTACGCCAAGCTCCTGGATCTCCACGGAATTCATCTTTGCCAGATCTTTTGCATTGCCCTCAGCATCTGTAAATTGTATGGTTCCGCACTCTGTAGGCTGAAGTCCCGCAATGGCTTCCAGAAGCTCTTTCTGTCCGCTTCCTGAAATTCCGGCAATACCCAGGATCTCCCCGCTGTTTACGGTAAGATCCACGTCGTCCAGAGTTTTAATTCCTTCCTTGTCCTTACAGGTCAGTCCCCTGATCTCCAGACGTTTCTTCGGATTTACAGGATCCGGTCGCTCAATATCCAGGTCAACCTTGGCGCCTACCATCATCTCAGACAAACTCTGCACACTTGCTCCTGCAGTATCTACCGTATCTATGTAGCAGCCTTTTCTGAGGATCGCCACACGATCTGAAAGGGACAGAACCTCCTGAAGCTTATGAGTGATAATAATAATGGAGCATCCGTCATCTCTCATATTTCTGAGAATATCAAACAGTCTGTCCGCTTCCTGAGGTGTAAGAACAGCAGTAGGCTCATCCAGGATCAGGATCCTTGCTCCTCTGTAAAGCATTTTGACAATTTCTACTGTCTGTTTCTGAGAAACAGACATCTCATAGATCTTCTGGGACAGATCCAGGTCAAATCCATATTTATTAACAAGAACCTGAATTTCCTCTGTGATCTTTTTCATATTCAGCATTGCTTTTCCCGGAAGACCGAGAACAATATTTTCTGCTGCGGTCAGAACATCCACCAGTTTAAAATGCTGATGTACCATACCGATTCCCAGTGCATAAGAATCCTTAGGTGAACGGATCGTAACTTCTTTTCCATCTACCAGAATATGTCCTTCATCCGGATAGTAAATTCCATAGATCATATTCATCAGCGTGGTTTTTCCGCTTCCGTTTTCTCCCAGGATCGCAAGGATCTCTGATTTTTTCAGGGTCAGATCCACATGGTCATTTGCAAGAACGGAACCGAAACGCTTGGTGATCTGTTTCAGTTCAAGAGCATAATTCTCTCCCACTTCTATTCCCTCCTTTGATGCATTGAACAATAAATTTTACTATTATACAGATTGCTCTGCTTTTTTATAAAATAGAAGTTTTCTTTTGAAATATTCCATCATATAAAAAAGCAGAGCTGCTGACAAGCAGCTCCGCTGTATCTCTTCCTTACTCTACGATAGATGTGATTCCGTCAATTGCAAGGTCGAATGCCGGAGCAGATCCGTATTCGGACTCATGGAAATATCCGTCGGAAACATACTCTGTTCCATCTTTTTCGTAAGTAGTAACTTCTTTGCCGTCAACTGTAAATGTAGAAGTGTCAAATACATGAAGAGAACCGTCAATAATTGCGTCCTCTACTTCTTTTACCTTTTCTTCTGTTCCTTCTGCAACAGCCTTCTCATTGAGTGGTGTCAGTTTGTCTGCGCCATCTGCGAATCCCTTGCACCAGTCAACATCAATTTCTGTTCCGTCTAAGATGCACTGTACTGCATAGGTATAATATACACCCCAGTTAATAGATGCAGAAGTAAGAGCTGTGTTTGGTGCAACAGAAGTCATATCAATATTGTAGCCTACACATGGAACGCCTGCTGCCTCACATGCGGTAGGAGCGCCTGTGGTATCTGCGTGCTGGCTGATCAGAACACATCCGTCAGAGATAAGTGCGTCTGCACACTCTTTTTCCAGGTCAAAGCTTGCCCAGCTGTTTGTATATTTTACTTCCATAGTAACTGCAGGGCATACGCTCTTTGCTCCAAGATAGAAAGAAGTGTATCCGGAAATAACCTCTGCATATGGGAATGCGCCTACATATCCTATTTTTGCCTTATCTTCTGTGATTTCTCCGGCTTCGATCATCTCGTTCAGTTTCAGTCCTGCAACAACACCGGAAACATAACGTGCCTCATAAATGTTTGTAAAATAGTTATGCATATTTGCAAGTCCGCTTGCCTTTGCCTGAGTTCCTGTTGCATGACAGAACTGGACGTCCGGATATTCTCCTGCCGCCTGAAGAACATATGTTTCATGTCCGAAGCTATTTGCAAACACAACCTGGCATCCCTGATCTGCCAGATCAGCGGCAGCGTCATAACATGCTTCATTCTCACCAATCAGAGTTTTTTCGATTACCTGAGATTCTTCCAGTCCCAGATTCTCAACCATCTCGTCAATACCAGCCATATGAGCTGCACTGTAGCCTTCGTTTTCATCACCAATATAGATAATTCCAACTTTCAGATCCTCTTTGGCAACTCCTTTTCCTTCTGCATACACCGGCGCTGTCATGGAAACTGCCATAGCGGCTGCCAGACCTACTGCTAATGCTTTTTTCATTCCCTTTTCCTCCATTTTGATCCACAGTGCTTCTGACTGCAAAGAAACACAATGAACATATTTTATAAAACATACATAAAGAGGCACAACACTGTCTGCGTTCCGCCTCTCTGCATATGTCCTAATCATATCGAAAATGTTGAAAATTGTCAATACAATCAGAAAATTCAAACTATTTTTTCAATCTTCTAATTTTTTTTTAGTACTTACATTATTTGTGACTATGGTTTTTATTTAATCCCTCTCATAGAAAGGCTGATACGTTTTTTCTTCATATCAACGCCCAGTACCCGAACATCAACCACATCACCTACACTGACAGCTTCCAGGGGATGTTTAATGTATTTTTCACTGATTTCTGAAATATGGACAAGTCCGTCCTGATGAACTCCGATATCCACAAAAGCGCCGAAATCAATCACATTTCTCACAGTTCCCTTCAGGATCATTCCTTCTTTCAGATCCTTCAGATCAAGAACATCGGTACGAAGAACCGGTTTCGGCATTTCATCACGGGGATCTCGCGCCGGTTTTTCCAGCTCTTTCACAATATCTCTCAGTGTGATCTCTCCCACTCCCAGTTCTTCTGAAAGCTTTTTATAATCACTGATCTTACGGGAAATTCCGCCCAGTTTTCCTCCTGCAATATCCTCTGTGGTAAATCCCATCTTTTCCAGAAGCTTCTGAGCTGCCTCGTAGCTTTCCGGGTGTACACTTGTAGAATCAAGAGGATTTTTGCCTCCTGTGATCCTGGTAAATCCCGCACACTGCTCAAAGGCTTTCGGTCCCAGTTTCGCTACTTTCAGAAGTTCCCGTCTGCTGTTAAAACGGCCGTTTTCTTCTCTGTATGCCACGATATTTTTTGCAATCGCTTTGCTGATTCCGGAAATATATTCCAGAAGGGAAGCGGAAGCCGTATTAAGGTCTACGCCCACTTTATTTACGCAGTCCTCTACCACTCCTCCAAGAGCTTCTCCCAGTTTTTTCTGGTTCATATCATGCTGATACTGTCCCACTCCAATGGATTTTGGATCGATCTTCACCAGCTCTGCAAGAGGATCCTGAAGACGCCTTGCAATAGAAGCCGCGCTTCTTTGTCCTACATCAAAATTAGGAAACTCCTCTGTGGCAAGCTTGCTTGCTGAGTATACGGATGCACCGGCCTCATTGGTGATCACATAGGAAACCTGCTGCGGAATCTCCTTCAGAAGCTCCACAATGATCTGTTCGGACTCTCTGGATGCCGTTCCATTTCCCAGAGAGATCAGAGAAATATCATATTTTTTGATCAGCTTTTTCAGGGTATCCTTTGCCGCGCGGATCTTGGCATCAGAGGTAGGTGCTGTAGGGTAGATCACTGTTGTATCAAGCACTTTTCCTGTGGCGTCCACCACCGCCAGCTTACAGCCGGTACGGAATGCAGGATCCCATCCCAGAACCACTTTTCCCATGATCGGAGGCTGCATAAGAAGCTGTTCCAGATTTTTTCCAAATACATGAATGGCTCCGTCTTCTGCTTTTTCTGTAAGTTCACTTCTTATCTCACGTTCAATGGCCGGAGCGATCAGGCGCTTGTAGCTGTCCTCCACAACCTCTTTCAGAACAGGCGTTGTATTGGGATTGTCTTTTTTAATTACCTGACGGATAAGCCAGCCCAGGATCTCTTCCTCAGGAGCATTGATCTTTACGGTAAGGATTTTTTCTTTTTCTCCACGGTTCAGCGCAAGAACTCTGTGACCTGCAAGTTTTTTTACAGGCTCCTCAAATTCATAATACATCTCATACACTGAGCTTTCCTCTGGCTTTCTGGCAGAAGAAACAATGGTTCCCTTCTGCGCAGTCAGCTTACGGATATAGATTCTGTAATCTGCCTCATCAGAAATATGTTCTGCCAGAATATCTTTTGCTCCGTCAATAGCCGCCTTTACATCTGCAACGCCCTTTTCTTCTGATACAAAAGCCTCTGCCTCTTTTTCCAGAGATTTATCTGTCATCTGAAGCATCAGAATATTTGCCAGCGGTTCCAGTCCTTTTTCTCTGGCAATGATGGCGCGGGTACGCCGTTTCGGTCTGTATGGACGATATAAATCCTCTACCACTACAAGAGTCTGAGCTTCAAGAATCTGTTTTTTCAGCTCCGGCGTAAGTTTTCCCTGCTCTTCAATACTTCCGATCACCTGATTTTTCTTATCTTCCAGATTTCTCAGATACAGAAGTCTCTCGTGAAGAGAACGAAGCTGTTCGTCATTTAAAGAACCGGTTGCTTCTTTACGATAACGGGAAATAAACGGAATGGTACATCCCTCATCGATCAGCTTTACAGCAGCTTCCACCTGCCAGACTTCTACTCCAAGCTCCTTTGTAATCATCTGAATAATGTTCATATTTTCCTCCAGTTGTTTCATTTACATATATTTCTCAAAAAATATTTTTATCAGAGTCTATGCCTCTGAATTATAATCATCTCCTGTTTGCTGTTCCTGCAGCTCTTTATCTGCAGCAGTATCTTCCAGTTCTTTCGGAATCCAGTCTGTCACCTCATGTATATGTTTTTTCTGTTCTTCTTTCAGCTCTCCGATCACATCCATATAGAATATGGTATTGGTAGCGTATATATATGGCATTACCCACAGCAATAACACATACATCAGCAGTACGGAGATAAACATCAGAGGGATAAAGCTGATCTGAAGGATCAGATACTGTACCATATGCCCTTTCATAAGAGATGCGCTTTTTTTCAGGGCTTCTATTCCGCGCATCTGCGGATTATCTGCAAGAATATAAAATGCTATGGCAAAGGGAAGTTTTATTACCACTCCCAGAACCGTTGCCGCCACTAAACTGTACATGATCGGCTGACTCCACTCCAGAATTGCTTCCGCTGTTTCTGCTGCCGGAGCAGTCATATTTGCCAGATAATAAAACGGAATCATAAGAACTGTATCGATCAAAGAAACGATCAGCGCAGCTGACAATACTCCGTCCGACCCTTTTTTAAACATATAAATCAGATTTCCAAATCTGTACTCTCTTCTGCGAGCCATATTCAGGAGCATATAATTATACCCTGTACTTAGTACCATAGAAAGCAGAGTAACTATAAACAGAAAAGCCTGACTTAACAACCAGGACAAAAATGAGCCTCCAGGGAAAAGCTGGATCGCGATCATAGTCCCGATTGTATTTAATGCCGGAGCCGCCAGCATTGCCAGAATGGCAATTCCCCACTTTCCACTTAAAATCTGCTTTGCACAGGTTTTCCAATAACGTCTGTTTCCAATCATTTTCAACCCTCTCTTTCTTTTGCTATTTAGATACTTTAGCACGAATTAACAAAAGTGTCGATATTTTTTTAAGTTTTATAAAAGTTTTGCTGTACAGAAAAGTGCATAGAAAATATGATCTGTTTTCTTCTATCTAAATAACAGAAAAACCGCCTATCTGATGATCAGATAAGCGGTCAGATATCTTATTGTTTGTCCATTTCATGATGAACTGTGATGCTTGCCACCTTTGTAGTGCTTTCCTCCTCGTTAAACCAGAACTGTACAGAATGCTCCAGTTTGGAATCCTTGTTGGGATAAATAGTCAGATAGTTATCGCTATCCTCATAAAGATATCCTCTCTCTCCTGCCTTGGCGATCAGTTCGCTTTTATCTGCTCCGAGAGTAATATCCTCTGAAAGTTTCAGCGCAAGCACCTCCGGGTCATAGGCGCCAAAAGAAAGTTCTGTTACAAAGCAGTTTTCAATGGAAGTTGCATTTTCTGTCAGATTATGAACAGAAAATCTTACTGTCTGATTCTCTTTCATCATCTCGATAAATTCCACACCGCCGCCTTCCACAAAGGCATCCTCTGCAACATCCTTCATTTCCCATCCATTTTCCAGAAAAACTGATACAGGAGCAGGAAGCCGGTAAAGATTTCCCATGAACTCCACTTCCGGATCCATAAAATCACTTCCCAGGGCTGCAGGAGCCTGATAATTTGTTACAATTTCCGGTACCTCTGTACTGACGCTTCCTTTGTCAAAATTTTCCGGCTCTTTAAAATTCCGGATATCAGCCTGGAGAAGTGTGTTGGTTTCTTTATAAACATAAAGTTCCACCTTTTCGTAGGAATCTTTTTCATAGGTCAGTTTTGTATAGAGATCTCCGTCATAAACATCGCTTGGCTCGCCATATGCCGCCTTAATATCATCTATATTGGAAACACCCATGGAAATACCGCCCGGAAGATTTACAGGAGTTGCAGTCAGATCCGTATCTCCCCAGCTCATATCAAGCTTGATCCCTGCTACCAGACAATCTTTGACAGCTGCCTCATTAATACCAAAATTGATCACATTAACATAAGCGCTTACTTCACCATTATTAAATGTTACCATTGCATAGGAACCTGTGGGAACCATAGTATCCGGACTGTCATTTTCACTGAGGGTCCAGCCAAGAGCCGTGAACTCGTCATAAGTCATAGGAAGCTGAATAAGCTTGCCTGCATATTCCACCTGGAAGCTGTAAACATCTGTTCCAAGTCCGGATGTCGAAGCAGTATCTGCGGTTTCCCCCGCCTGAGAAGCTGCTTCCCCTGCTGCCGCCTCTGTAGCCGCTTCTGTTGTCTGCTCTGTTGCCCATACCATTGAGGGCGCGCTGAAGGTCATACATCCGGCAAGCAGAAATACTAAATATTTTTTCCTCATATATTCATCCTCCATTGGTTATTTTTTCTATTATATCGAAACCGAAGGCATTTTTCCAGTTATTTTTCACAATTTTTGTTGTGTCAATTTGCAGATTTTATCCTTTATATCAAAAATATATTTTTGCCTGACACGGCGTACTTTTCACATCCCGCTATCCGGTATAATGTTCCGGTATATATGACAAAATCCCATTTCAGCCCTGAACTGAAATGGGATTTTATATGTATATTCAGATCAATCAGCCAGATTAAAGGCATCATGAACTGCATTCATTGCACGGATACCGTCTTTTTCATTAATAAGAACTGTCACACGGATCTCAGAGGTGGAGATCATATTAATGTTCACACCTTCATTATAAAGGCTTTCAAACATTTTTGCTGCCACACCCGGGTTACTCATCATGCCTGCTCCTACAATGGAAAGCTTTGCAACATTTCTTTCAGAATGGATTTCTTTATATCCCAGTCTTGCCTGATGCTCTTCCAGAGCTGCCACAGCCTCATCAAGATCTTTGTCATCCACTGTAAAAGAAATATCCTTTGTTCCTGCCCGTCCGATAGACTGCAGGATCACATCAACGTTAATATTTTTCTTTGCAAGAACATCAAAAAGTTTAAATGCCACTCCCGGCAGGTCTTTCAGACCAATTACTGCGATTCTCACTGCCTCTGTATCAAGGGCAACTCCACTGATCAGCATTCTTTCCACTGTTACTTCCTCCTTTACAACAGTTCCTTCACTTGTATTCAGGCTTGAACGCACCACAAGAGGTACTCCGTATTTTTTAGCCATTTCCACAGAACGGTTGTGAAGTACACCCGCTCCCAGTGTTGCCAGATCAAGCATTTCATCATAGGTGATCTCTTTCAGCTTTCTGGCTGACGGTACTTTACGTGGATCAGCTGTATAAACTCCGTCCACATCTGTATATATCTCGCAGGCATCTGCATGCAGAGCGGCAGCAAGAGCCACTGCTGTAGTATCAGAGCCGCCTCTTCCCAGAGTTGTATAATCATCATATTTGTCGATTCCCTGGAATCCGGTTACTACTACGATCTTACGGCTGTCCAGCTCTCTTCTGATACGCTCCGTATCAATTCGTTTCAGTCTGGCATTGCCATGTACGCTTGTGGTATGCATAGATACCTGAAAAGCATTAAGTGACACTGCCGGAACGCCCAGGCTGTCCATTGCCATACTCATAAGAGCTACAGACATCTGCTCTCCAATGGTGAACAACATATCCATTTCTCTTTTTGGCGGTTTTTCACTGATATCCCGTGCCATGGAGATCAGTTCATCTGTGTACTTGCCCATTGCAGAAAGTACCACCACTACATCGTTTCCTTTTTTATAATCCTCGATACACCTTCTGGCAACATTAAAAATACGCTCCTTGTCTGCCACTGAGGTGCCTCCGAATTTTTTTACAATTAACATAATTTTCCTCCGAAAAGATATTTCATCATATCCCAGCCGTATTCTATTTTGATTCCGCTTTCAAGAGCTTCCTTTTCATTATAATGCCGTTTATGGCTCCGGGGAGCTGTACTGTCATAAAGAAGATAAGGTACCGGTTCCGCCACATGGGTCCGTACCTCCACAGGCGTAGGATGATCCGGAAGGATCAGCATCCGGTAATCCTCTCCCGATGCATCCAGTCCTGCTTTTACCAGGCGTATCAGCCTCTGGTCAAGATATTCTATAGAGCGGATCTTGCGCTCAACGCTTCCCTGATGCCCCATTTCATCCGGAGCTTCCACATGAATATACGCAAAATCATAGCCTTCTTCTGTCAGAGCCTTTACCCCAGCACGGGCCTTCCCTTCATAGTTGGTATCAAGTCCGCCGTTTGCTCCTTCCACGATCCTGCAGTCCATTTCCGCTCCTGCCGCAATTCCTTTAAGCAGATCTACAGCAGAGATCATCACACCCTTTTTGTGATAAATCTCCTCAAAAGATGTGAGAACAGGCTTTGTGCCCACCCCCCAGAACCAGAAACTGTTTGCCGGGTTCAGTCCCTGCTCTTTTCTTTTCCGATTCAAGGGATGGTCCTTCAGGATCTCGTAGCTTTTTTTCTGCATGGAAAGAAGCATTTCGTCCTGCGGAAGATAATCTCTGACCGTCTGTGTCAGCACATCATGAGGAGGTGTAAGCTCCAGTTTTTTTCCGTTGTCCCACACAAGGCAGTGACGATAGCTGGTTCCCACATAAAAACTGCAGCTTTCGTTTTTTAGCTCTCTGCATACGTCATTGAAAAGAACTGCCGCGTCCTCCGTACTGATATCACCGGAGCTGTGATCCAGGATTCTCTGTTCCTCATAAGGAACATCCTCCTCTGTCAAAGTCACAAGATTACAGCGATAAACCACATCGCTTTCTTTCATGTCCACTCCGATGCTCAAAGCTTCCAGAGGTGATCTCCCTGTGTAATATTTTCGGGGATCATACCCCATTACAGAAAGATTTGCTGTATCGCTTCCCGGCGCCATCCCTTCCGGTATGGTGGAAACAGTTCCGATTTCAGACATTCCCGCCAGTTCATCCATACAGGGGGTGTCGGCACAGGAAAGAGGTGTTCCGCCATTCAGACTTTCCATTGGCCAGTCTGCCATTCCATCTCCCAAAACCACAACATATTTCATAATTACCTCCTCGCTGTCTGTTATCTCAGACATTCAGGTACGCTCCCGACGACGACGTCTCACTGCCGGACATTCGGTTGCTCTTCTGAGCAGCTGTCCCTGGCTACTTTCAGGAACTTCTCAGATCAGTCCTTTACACGGATCATGGAAACTACTTTTCCGTTCAGGAGGGCTGCTTTTTCTTTATATTCAGCCTGCTTCATTGCAGAAGTCACAAATGCAAACTCTCCCGGAAGCTTCTTCAGATTAACGATCTCAACCTTTCCGAACACTTCCTCCACCTGCTCTACAGTAGCTCCTTTTACTCTTACAAAAAATCTTCCTGCAACCTGATCCAGTTCCATCAGATGAAGCTGTCTGCTGGTCCAGTTTGTCATAATATTTCTGTGGAGATGTTTTGCCTCGTCCACAACGTCTGCTACAACAGCGCTTGCTGTTGGCAGCTTGCCTGCGCCGCTTCCGTAAAACATTGCATCTCCAAGGACATTCCCATGTACAAACACACTGTTAAATACACCGTTGACACTGTACAGTGGGCTGTTTTTTCCAAGAAGGAACGGCGCTACCATTGCATAGAAGGAATCTTTTCCCACTTTGCGGCTGGTTGCCAGAAGCTTGACTGTCATTCCCAGTTCTGCCGCATATTCCATATCCTCCGGTGTGATCTTTGTAATACCCTCTGTATAGATTTCCTCGTAATTCAGGAATTTTCCATAGGCAAGTGAAGAAAGAATGGCAATTTTACGGCATGCATCATAACCTTCCACATCTGCTGTGGGATCTGCCTCTGCATACCCCTTTTCCTGAGCCTCTTTGAGAACTGCATCAAACTCAGAACCCTCGGTACTCATTTTATAAAGCATATAGTTTGTTGTTCCATTGAGGATTCCGGTAATCTCATCAATCTCATCTGCCGTCAGAGAGGAATTCAAAGCACGGATAATCGGAATACCGCCTCCGCAGCTTGCCTCAAACAGGAAATTGATATCCTTTTCACGGGCAATCTCCATAAGCTCCGGACCATGCTTTGCAACGAGAGCCTTGTTGGAAGTACATACGCTTTTTCCAGCCTCAAGCGCACGCTTCACAAAGGTATATGCAGGTTCAATGCCGCCCATGACCTCAACAACAATATCCACCTCCGGATCATTGACGATGATCTCATAATCATGTACCAGAATCTCCTGTACAGGGTCTCCCGGAAAATCTCTGAGGTCCAGTACGTATTTGATGTTGATCTCTGCGCCGGCCCTTTTATTAATGCTCTTATGGTTTGTGTTGATAACCTCAACGACACCGCTGCCTACTGTGCCGTATCCTAATACTGCTATATTTACCATATCTTCCTCCCATATAAGTTTCTTCCTGCTGTCTTCTGCTTCTGTGCCGTCCTGCAACAGCCTTTTCGATGGTCCGGCTATTCTCATCCCTGAAGTTTCAGATAATGGATTCCTTCAGTTCTCTCAATATCCTCTACCATAGCTTCTGTATTTCCTCTTCCCGGAAGAATATCCACACTCAAAGTCAGTGTGGCTACTCCGTTAATAGGAATGCTCTGATGAATGGTAAGGATATTACCGTGAAACCTTGCTATGGTCTGAAGAACCGTGGACAAAAGTCCCCGCTCGTCGTCCATCTGTATAATAAAGGTAATGGTTTTTCCTCTTGCCTGTTCATGAAAAGGAAAAATATCATCCTTATATTTATAAAAAGAACTGCGGCTGATCCCTGTCTGCTCCGCTGCGTCCTGAACCGTGCTTACCTTTTCTGATTTAAGAAGGCGCTTGGCCTGCAATACCCTCAGAAGCACTTCGGGAACTGCCCTTTCTTTTACTACATAATATTTATTTTTTTCTGCTGTTTTTTCCATGTCCTTTCTCCTGTATATGATAAAAAGATATCCCCCGAAGGGATGTCCGTTTCAAAAAGACACCTGTTTTCCTACGAGGGATATGTTATCACACCTGAGTACAGTCTGCAAGTATTTTTTGCAAAGCACCCATAAAGAGAAGAGCAGAACCTACTCTGCTTTTTTTGACAGGGCGATCCATTTCAGATATGCATTGATAAACAGATCGATCCCTCCATCCATCACTGCATCCACATTTCCTGTTTCTTCATTTGTACGGTGATCCTTCACCATAGTATACGGCTGCATAACATAGGAACGGATCTGATTGCCCCAGCCGATCTCTGTCACCTCTCCGCGGATACCGGAAAGCTTTTCCTCTGCCTCCTGCTGCTTCAGAAGATAGAGCTTGGCTTTCAGCATCTGCATGGCTTTATCCTTGTTCATATGCTGGGAACGTTCATTCTGGCACTGTACCACGATTCCGGTTGGGAAATGTGTGATACGGATAGCAGAAGAAGTCTTGTTGATATGCTGTCCGCCGGCACCGCTGCTTCGGTAAGTGTCAATACGGATGTCTTCGTCATTGATCTCCACATCCAGATCTTTTTTGATATCCGGCATTACGTCACAGGATACAAAAGAAGTCTGACGTTTACCTGCTGCATTAAACGGTGAAATACGGACAAGACGGTGTACACCCTTCTCGGATTTCAGATAACCATAGGCATTTTCTCCGTTTACCTGGAAAGTAACGGATTTTACTCCGGCCTCGTCGCCATCAAGATAATCAAGCACTTCCATGGTGAACCCTTTACGGTCTACCCAGCGGCTGTACATACGGTACAACATTCCGCACCAGTCGCAGGCCTCAGTTCCTCCCGCACCGGCATTCAGCTTGATAATGGCATTTTCGCTGTCATACTCTCCTGAAAGAAGTGTTTTTACTCTGATGTTATCAAAATCAGTACGGAACTCATCCAGCATTTCCTGAATTTCAGGAATAAGATCCGGATCATTTTCCTCGTACCCCATCTCGATCATGGTTTCCATATCATCCATCTGTATTACCAGATTATGATAGGTTTCCATATCGTCCTTCATGCTTTTCAGCTCTTTCATTTTTTTCTGGGACACTTCTGCATCATCCCAGAAATCAGGCGCTTCCATCTCGCGCTCTAATTCTTCAACCCGCTTTTCTTTATTAGCCAGGTCAAAGTGAATCCCTCACTTCCACTAATGGTTCTGTGTATGTTGCAAGAATACTCTTGAACTGATCTAACTCAACCACAGCTTCACCTACTTTCTTTATATTTGTCAAGACAATGCCGGTTCCAAAAAACGGCACATATCAAGTGTTCCTAGCATACCATATCCTTTGCCAAACTTCAAGAGAAGCAGCAAAAGAAGCCGGTAAACGGGACAAAAACGCCGGTCTCTCAAAAACAGAAACCGGCATTTTATATACATTATATCACTCTGTCAATGGGAACCAGATGATGTTTCCCATACTGATCTGTGTACAGTTCTGACTCCACACGATAAACATCTCTTAACATTTCTGAGGTAAAAATCTTTTCCGGTTTATCGTCCTGATAAACGCCTCCCGAATCGATCACAACCACATGATCGGAATATTTCGCAGTGATATCCAGGTGGTGCAGCGTTACCACTGTTGTAAACTGTCTTTCTTCTGTAATTCCTTTCAGAAGATCCATAAGATAAAACTGACGGTTCAGATCCAGAGCGCTTGTAGGCTCATCCATAAGGATAATCCTGGGATTTTTTATCAGTGTCTGCCCTATAAAAACCAGCTGCTGCTGTCCGCCTGACAGCTCCGAGATCCTTCTGTGAGCAAAAGGAGTCAGCGATAACAGGCGCATAACCTCCTCTACCTTTTCCATATCAGAATCTGTGATTCTGAACTTCAAGTCATTCAGAAGTCCAAGCAGGATTATTTCATAAACATTCAGCTCTGCATCGCATACCGTATTCTGGTTCAGATAACTGACCGTACGGGAAATCTCATCAGAAGATAAATCTTTGCGATTTTTTCCGCAAAACAAAACGTCTCCGGTTCCCTTATTCAAACCGGCAATACATTTTAAGATGGTACTCTTCCCCGCACCGTTTGCGCCTATAATAGCTGTGATCTCGCCGGACCGGGCACAAAAACTGATTCTGTCCAGAACAGAAGTTTTCCCATAACTAAATGACAGATTTTTTACTTCCAGCATGTACTTCACCTCTTTCTGAGAATCAATGCAAAAAATACCGGCACACCGATCAATGACGTTAAGATTCCAATGGGGAAAACCGCGCCCGGAACGATTATCTTTGACACAACCGATGCGATGGACAAAATAGCCGCTCCCCCAAGAGCAGACATTGGAATAAAGAATCTCTGATCCTCGCCCAGCAAGATCCTGGCAATATGAGGACCTACAATTCCTACAAAACCAATACTTCCAACAAATGCCACTGCTGTTGCAGTCAGAAGAGAAATCATAATAAACATCTGCATACGAAGCCGTTCCACATTAATGCCCATACTCTTTGCTCTTTCATCCCCAATACTCATGGCTGTCATTTTCCAGGACTTTGTAAATACAAATACAAATGCAAGCAAAAATACAACTGCTATCATTGTAACATTGGACCAGTTTGCTTTCATAAGACTTCCAAAGGTCCAGAAAACAATATTGGACAGCTCTTCCGGAGAAGCCATATACTGGAAAAATGACTGCCCGGCTTCAAAAAAGAATACCATACCGATTCCGGCAAGGATCATGATCCCAGATGTAAAACGTTTGACTTTACTGATAAAATAAATTCCCATACACGCCATCAGGGCAAAAACAAACGCACACATAGGTACCAGAAAGTTTCCCAATACCGCAAGCGCTCCCAATCCTGTTGTCAGAGCAATCGAGGCGCCAAATCCGGCTCCGGCAGACAGTCCCAGAGTGTAGGGACTTGCCAGCGGGTTATTCAGTATCGTCTGCATGACTGCACCGGACAATCCCAGTGAAGCCCCTACCACGATTCCCATTACTGCTACCGGAAGACGCATCTGCCAGACAATCACTCTGGAAATTTTATCAACACTTCCCGGACAAAACAGCGCCTTCAGAATTTCCGGCACAGGCATTTCAGATGCGCCAAGTAAAACTTCCATCAGAAAGCTGATGATACAAAGGCAGAGTCCTCCGATAATGATCAGAAGTTTTTTTCTGGTATTTTCTTTATAACGAAATACTTCTTCTGTTTTAGCTCCTGTCGTCATACTGGTTAATACCTCATAAACCAGTTACCGCCAAAGGAAAACGGAAGAAATTCATCAAAAAATTCTTTCAGAGTAGCTGTCGGATCCAAATCTGCAAATTCTTCCGGCCAGATTGCCTGCGCCAGCGCTTCTATGGTAGCACAGTCAAAAATATCACGGGAAAGAACCTGCTGTACAATGTAAACCTCTTTATTTTTGTATGCTGTCAGTTCTGTCCAGCCGTCTCTCTTTGCAAAATAATCGTCCACCAGTTTTCTTGTTTCTTCTTCTGTGCTTTTATATCCCATACGGATAGAGCCTGGTGTTTCAGGCGCATACAGGCCTGCAAAAATGATCTTTTCCGGATCCAGCTTTAACAGAAATTCCGGCTGAAGATCTCCTCTGTGCTCTACAACGCCTTCACCACTTGGAACTCCTCCTGCAAGATGTACCAGTTTTCCCCACATGTAATCGCTGGCAAAGCTGTCGGGCAGTCCCTCCGGACCTTTATAACCAACCTCCATATGAACTACAGGTCTTTCGTTTGTTTTTAAAAGTTCATCTACTTTTTCATATACCGGTTCTACGTGTGATGTGTAAAAATCAATTAATTCCTGAGCTCTCTCTTCCTCGCCAAACATCTGTCCCATGATTTCCATAGACTGAATATGTTTTTCCAGGACCTCTGCATGAAAATCAATGTACACAATCGGAATATCTACTGCTTCAAACTTGTCCTGATATCCTCCGTCCACAATTGCTTCCTTCAGACCTATGGGAACCAGAACTGCATCCGCTTCGCTGGAAACAGCTGCTTCCATATTAAATGTACTGTCACCAAGTGAACCAAAATCCGGAAGCTCCTTCAATTCCGGAACATCTTCAGTAAATACCTCCCACATATCTGCGTTTGTTTCCTGCAGACCGGCATCCAGATTTGCCATATGATCCGTCAGATCTTCTCCAAACAGAGCCGCCATGGTAAAAAACGGACCGCCTGCAGCTGTCCACTGAATGATCACCTTATCTACCGGTTCTTCAAATGTGTGTTCCTGTCCGTCAAGATCTGTAAATGTAATTTCCTGTGTTTCCTCTGCCTGAACAGTGATTCCTCCGGCTGAACATACAACTGTCCCCGAAATTCCTGCAATTAATAAGCGTTTCCATAATGTGTTTTTCATTTTTTTCTCCTTTAAATCGGTTTACTTTATTCCCACTACGCAAATCCAGTTTTTTTCTTCATCCTTATAAACTCTGGTTTCAGAAAATCCTGCTTCCTGCAAATATTGCGTCAGCTGCTTTTCGTTGTATAAATGCATTCCATCAATCATCTGAACCCATTGCTGATCGATTTCCTTGGTGCCGTCTGTATCATTTACGATCATAAAACAGCCCTTTGGCTTTAATATTCTGAATACTTCCTGAAAACTCTTTAATGGTCCCGGCCAGAAATAAACTGTTTCAAATGCAGTTGCCAGCTCCACGGACTCATCTTCCAGAGGCATGGCTGAAACATCTCCCTGTACAACCTTGCATCTGCCTTCCTGTATGGCTTTTTTATTTACCTGACAGGTCTTTTTAACAGAAACAGCTGAATAATCCAATGCAGTTACAGAAGCATTCGGATATTTTTTCAGCAGCTGTTCCACATTACGTCCACCACCGCATCCCAGTTCTGCAATCGTACACGGATTTATCTCTTTCAGATGATCCATTCCCCAGTCAGATACCTCTGCATGGCCTGTATTCATGGTATTTACCATACGTTTTCCCAACAGTCCCACAGGTTTTCTCGTATTATTGTAATATTTTTCCCTGATTCCCATAACTCCCTCCCTTTTATTCTTTTTATAAAGCATATAAAAATCATGCAGGAAATGTTCATTAAACAACACTATATTATGTTGCATAATAGACTCACAAGCCCCCACGGGGGATATGAATGCTGTTTTCAGGCAATAAAAAAACACCGTTTCTTTACCAGTGAAATTTCCTTTATCCCAGAAAGGATTCAGTCATTTCATCCGCAAAGCAACGGCGTTTTATGTTTTTATTTATCAGGAGAAAAAGCTCTCCGCAACCCTCATATCCGCAATATATCCAACACTTCCGGTCATATAAATATCACCGTTATCCGTAATGTCGATCTGGATCATTCCGCCGGGCTGGTTCACATTTACGCGGCTCTCCACCATTCCCAGACGGTAGGCGGTCACTGCTGCAGCGCAGCTTCCGGTACCGGATGCTTTTGTATAGCCGGAACCTCTTTCCCATATCTCAATATCCAGATTTCCCGTGTCAATCTTACGACAGATCTGGAGATTCATCCTTTCCGGGAACTCATCTGCATTTTCCACATAAGGTCCCAGTTCCTTTACCATCTCCTTGCTGACTTTGTCCATAAAAATAATGCAGTGAGGATTTCCGACTGTCAGGCAGGTTGCTTTGTAAGCCTTTCCCTGAAAAGAAAAATCCTCGTTGATCACTTCACGGATCTCTCCTGTTACCGGTATTTCCTCTGACAAAAAGGAAGCCTTCCCCATATTTACACGGAACTCTGTTGCACGGCTGTTCAGACATTCTACTTCAATAGGGCCGGACAACGTTTCGATCGAAAACTTCTTTTCTTTCACATAGCCCTGATCCATAAGGTATTTTGCAAAAATCCTTACTCCGTTTCCACTGATCTCAGCCTCGCTTCCGTCTGCATTAAAAATATGCACACCTGTTTTGCCATTGATCTCCACAGGTCCGTACAGAACTCCGTCTGCTCCCAGTCCGAATCCTCTCTGACACATAAGAGCAATTTTTTTGCCCTGAAGCTGTACACGATTTTTGTTTGGATCCAGAACCAGATAATCATTGCCAAGTCCCTGATATTTCACCATTGTAATGCAGCCTGCCATCTAAAAACCCTCCATTGAATCTTATGTTCACGTTTATTATAATACCATTATATCTGATATTTTTTCTATGTATATAGGATAAAATGCCAATGATATTGCAAAAAATGCTCCTGTTGTCATTTGCCCTATACCCGACAGCCTGAGCATTTATCCAATGTCCACACTTGCAGTAATTCCTTATCTGCGATAAACTGAACATAATCAATAAAGGAGCTGAAGCCCATGAATACTTCTTCTGACCACCTGGATACCCGGTCTGCTTCCTGCGATTCAGAACCGACAGAGAATTCTTTTATTCCCGTCCAAAAAGAAAAAACCGGATATCTGAAAGAAGACTTCCGGTTGTTTCACATTAAAGATCAGACTGAAAAAGAATATTTTTATCATTATCATGATTTTCATAAAATCATTATTTTTCTCTCTGGAAAAGTCACCTATCATATAGAAGGAAAAGCATACCATCTGAAGCCCTGGGATATGCTGCTGATAAGCCGGGGCTCCATTCATATGCCGGAAATCGACTTTTCGCTTCCCTATGAGCGGTTTATTCTGTGGATCAAAGATGATCTGAAAGCCTCTGAGCTAAATACCTGTTTCCAAAAAGCAAATGACCGCAGCTTCAGCCTGATACGTCTGGATGCCCGTCTTATGGAGCAGATAAAAAATATTCTCTGTGAACTGGAAGCATCCATGTCCGGTACACAATTTGGAGATCCGCTTCTGAAACAGGCTCTTTTCACTCAGTTTATGGTTCATGTAAACCGCATTTTTCTGCAAAAGCAGTATATTACTGACCAAAAATCCTATTCCTCTGACTCTCATGTAGAGCAGCTTGTGTCATATATCAACCAGAATCTTGAAAAAGATCTTTCCATTGACGCTCTGGCATCCCGGTTCTTTTTCAGCAAATATCATATGATGCGAAAATTTAAGGAGGAAACCGGCTGTACCATCCATAATTATGTTACAAGCAAACGGCTCCTCCTTGCCCGCTCTCTGATCGCTCAGGGAACGCCGGTTATAAAAGCGGCTCTACAAAGCGGCTTCCGAGATTACACCACTTTTTCCCGCGCCTATAAAAAACAGTTCCGCCAGCCTCCTGCCCGAAAGCAGTAGGCTGCAATAGCATAGCATCTTATCTGGCCTGTTTTTTCATGGCATAATATCCGATCATAACTGTCCATACATAAGCGCAGGTTTTTGGAATCATCAACATTCCAACTGCCGGTATGGTGTCTGCCCAGAGTACAACAGGAATATAAAATCCGAAGCTCAGTACAATGGTAAGCCACATCCAGCGGAAATCTCTGTCTTTATGCTCTTTCGCACTTCTGTAAAACAGAACGATCACGATCAGACCAAGAATTGCAAATGGAATGTTTCTGTAAATTCCCCAGGACAACGGCGCATCGGCACTTGTCCAGGCGTTCTGAGGAAACAGACAGAGTACAATACGAAGAGCTGCCATCGCATATACGGCTATTGTAATTTCTTTTTTTCCTTCAATCTTATAACGATTTCTCCATACATAATACAGAAGAATATAAAATACAGTCATTGTAATAGAGGTAATAAATTTACCGATACCAAGAGCTGCTGTATAGTTTTCCAGTCCTGTTGTACATAACGCATATGCCCGTGGAACCAGATGGAACGCATCTCCGCATCCCAAAGTGACTGCCATAATTCCAAACAGACGATACTGTCTGTCTCCTTTGCTTTGTCTGATCATTTTGATTCCTACGGTAATAACCAGAACAAGATAAACTACATCAAATAAAGTTTCTCCAAAAGCCTGCATAATATTTGTCTCCTTTTTTATTATTTATTTCACAGCATTTCTATGCTGTTTTTTTCTGTAATCGGATTTCTCTGAAATAATTTCTGCCAAAAAGAATCCCTGCCAGCAAAAGTGAGGCGCCAAGACCGGAATAAAACACAGCAATAAATACCTCCGGGCCAAGACCGGACTCTCGAATATAAATCCCTCCTGTCATCATAACAGCCATGATCACAAAAGATTTCACATCAAAGAATTTCAGAAAAAACTGTTTTTCTTCTTCGTATGCCCGTATTCTCTTTGTATGTTTTTTTACCAGTTTTCCAAAGATAAAATACTGAAAAACAGTAAACACCATAACAGAAAGAACAATATTTCCCACAGTAACATAGGAAGGGTATGCCAGAAGTCCTATGCGCAGAATATTGATTCCTGCAATTCCCCATACCAAACATGCGATCATAAGCAATATATTCTTTTTTACTTTGAACATTTCCTGTTCCTCCTTTCTGAACATTGTTCACTTTGTTTCCAAATAAGGTGCAGAAACATCTGCTTCTGCACATAACTATCAGTAAATCAGTCTTCTGACCATTTCCAGAATAGAACTGCTGTCATATTTTTTTTGCAGCATATCCGCAAGAATCAGGGAAAATACAAGCTCTGCCAGCATTTCTCTGGTAAAGGACTCATCAAAGGCGTCCTGACGGATCTTTTTATCCTGAGCCATCACCATACAGAATCCCCTACGCATATGATTCCAGGACCTGGCCATTAACTGCTGCCCTCCTGCCTTTTCGCCTGCGGCAAAACCTACGGAGTGAAGTGCAAAAAATCCGGGATATTTCTGTTCCCCTTTTTCCAGACTGGTAAACACCCACTGGATACATTCTGTAAAGCTGTCAAACGCATCCTCATCTGAAAAATGAAAAATATCACACCAGATACTTTCTACGGTAGCAGCCATCAAATCTGCTTTTGAATTAAAATAATTATAAATAGAGCCTACCGAAACTCCACATGCTCCGGCAACACTTCTGATGTTCACCGCAGCCCAGCCTTTTTCCCGGATCAGCTGCCTGCTGGCTTCAAGAATCGCTGCCCTGGAGGTAACAACTGTATTCATTCTATCGTTCTCCTGTTTCCCTGATCACACCTTTGAAACTATTTTCAATATGAACAATGTTCATTATAGTGTTCTGCTCTCTTTTTGTCAAGATTTATTTTTAAAAATCATGGTTCCTTTGCCGCATTGACTGCATTTGAATTATACCATTGCCCGATCAGCCTTTTTTGTCCTGTATGTGTATCCAGCTCCCATAGCTCTGCATTATCATTCATCGACTCTGGACGAAACTGCGTAAAACAGATTTTATCTTCTAATTCATAAAATCCGCCGCCCATATATAAATGAAATTCTCCCAGGTCATAGCTGGTTTCCTCACTTGTACGGAGATCTTTTCGATACAGAGTGGTATACCCGTTATTTTCCTGCTTATAGTACAATCCAGTTCCGCTGACAATGCTTTTGGCCTTCTGATTTCTCAGCAATATCTCTGTTTCACTTGTGTGAACATCAAAGGAACAGGTTGTATATAAAGAATCCTCCCCCTGTACCATATAATAAAGCTTATGATCCAAAGCCCCCAGACGAAGCCCATTCACTCCTGACATTGATCTGATATTTCTGTATCCCGGTTCTGAACAGTACCACATTCCATTATCCAGAGATGTAGAAAACCAGAAGTTTTCATTGCCTGCTCTGAATCTGTAAGGCAGGGCCTCCTGATTTTCTCCTGTGTCCAGATTGATCCTGCGGCTTTTCTGATTTCCCTTTTCATCTGCAGCAGTATAATAAATAAATCCTTCGTCAATACACAAAAAAGTGGAAGGATGGGCATCTTCTGCCAGAACCTCCTGCCCGGATCCGTCCAGGTTCATTCGTATGATCGGGGTCGGATCTTTTTCTTCCCCGTTATTTTTTCTCCAGTAAATTTTATTCTCATATACGGCAATGGTGTCCATATAATTTCCTGACAGAGATGTATATCCCTCTGCATTTACATTATATACAGTATAAACATTGCCATTATTTTCCCACATCCTTGCAGAATACAGCATCTGGTCACAAGACTGCTTTTCCATATTTTCTGATGCTTCTGCCACTCTGACGCTGCACATGCCTCCTGCAAGACACAACGCAGCCAGTCCCACTGCACATAACTTTTTCATTTTTCTCATTCTTTCATCTCCATAAATATTACTGTAAATTTATAACTGTAAATACAAACCAGTTCCTTCTGACTGTACTGTTTGTTCCTGATTCTTCTATAGAACTATAAAAAACAAATTCCCACGCTGCCAGATACCTCTTATAGTTCTCAGACAACGTGGGAATCTTTTTCTTTTTCATTCGCACCGAACAATTTTAGTCTAACAGTTTTTCACATACTTTCAAGGTGTGGCAACATTTGTGGGTGATTTATTTTTATTTTTATCATAAACCATATTCTCTTTGCCAAATCCTCAAAAAAATGTCATAATAGTAATATCTGATATAACTGTCCAAAAACCGACAGAACATCTGCTTAATATGAGCAAAAGGTGAATGCAACGCTTCTGTAGTTCTGCTGATTTTAAACAATGAAACCTTCACCTTTCAATAAAATACTTCATTTATACACGTAAAGGAGAAACATATATGGAATTTCAAGAGCTGATCGAAAAAAGAAGAAGTGTCCGCAAATACAGCGCCGGACACCGGATCCCTAAAGAACATATTATGGAAATGATCCAGGCTGCCCAGGAAGCGCCATCCTGGAAAAATTCCCAGACAGGCCGCTACTACTGTCTTTTGTCCGAAGAAATGACCCGGCAATTTCGCGCAGACTGCCTTCCTTCCGGCAATGCCCTGAAATCTGAAAATGCAACCCTTATTGTTACAACCTTTGTACGCAACCGCTCCGGCTTCAAACAGAACGGAACTGCAGACAATGAACTTGAAAACGGCTGGGGCTGTTATGATCTTGGACTGCAGAATGCAAACCTTGTTCTCAAAGCAGAAGAACTGGGTTACGGCACTCTGATCATCGGCATACGGGATGCCCAGAAAATAAGAGAATTTCTTTCTGTTCCAGAGGAAGAAATCATTGTTTCCGTGATTGCCGTAGGCATACCTGCCGAGGAGCCTAAACGCCCCAAACGCAAAGAAACCAAAGATATCGTAAGCTTTTTATAAAATTACATATCCCAAATTTCCCTCTCACAGATAATTTTTCTTTTCTATCGCTGTGAGAATATGTTACAATACTTTTCATAACATTTTGTAACAAACAGTAGGAGGTGTATATGAAATTTATTTATCCTGCGGTATTCCGCAAAACTGAAAATGGAACTTATCATGGATTTTTCCCGGATCTGGAATGCTGCTATGCTGACGGCGACACTCTGGACGATGCCATTGATAATGCAAATGAGGCAGCGTATAACTGGATTTCTCTGGAACTTTCTGAGGATGACTGCAATCTCCCGTCTGTTTCTGATAAAGAAGATATGGAGCTTCAGGAAGGAGATATTGTACGGAATATTTCTGTGAATATCCGATTTTACGAAGGCTGGGACGAATAAATCGCCCCAGCCTTTTTACTCAGCACATATGTAATGATAAAGTCCCAAAATCTTATAATAACCGGCAACCGCCCCCTGATCGACAACACCCTCACATTGTGTCGCATGAACTGCTGCTTTTCCAAATACAGGAACCATATTTCTGGTCGCTTCTACGCCTTCTTTTGCAGCATTAAGCGCCGCTGTCACTACTTCCATCAGAGAAGCTTCCGGTTTCTTTTCGATCAGATCCTCAGCTGCCTGAGCTGCCGGGAATACAGAATCATAAATTGTACGCTGTCCTGTCTGACATTTACCTCTCTTTTGTATACCGGCTGCAAATCCCATAAGATATGCTGCCAGCCCTTTTCCATCTATTTCTGTCTTTCCCTTTAAATTTTTTCCACCCTCCATAATACCACTGGACATAAGAAATCCCATTGTAGAGGGGACAAGTCCTGACATCTTCATTCCGGATTTCATAAGAAGTTTCCCTATATCTCCGTCAGCTCCATCCATTTCATTATGTATCAGCTCCGGAAGAGAACCATATCCCTTACTCATAGTAAGTCCTAAATCACCATCACCCAGCCGGGCATCCATTTCGCATAATTCCTCTTTTTTCTCTACAAAAAGTTCACCCACAGAGGCAAACAGATCCGGTATATGGTCAAATGTAATTATTTCCATATGAAACCTCCTCAAATCTATGATTATTTCTGGCAGATAAACGGTGTGTTTACCGGATGATCCATATAGCGCTTCATCTCATCATTCATTTTACATATAGAAATAGATGCGCCTGCCATTTCCATAGATGTTGCATATTCACCTACAATAGTTTTGTAAATACGAATTCCTTTGGCTGTAAGAATTTCGTTTACATCATTGCTAAGTATGTATAATTCCTCAACAGAAGTTGCTCCAAGTCCGTTAATAAGAACAGAAATTTCATCTCCCTCTTTTAAGGGCATATCCCCAAGAAGCGTAGTTAAGGATTCTTCGGCAATCTCCCGGGATGTTTTTAACGGACCATTCCATACACCAGGTTCTCCATGGATTCCCATTCCCATTGCCATTTCATTTTCTTTCAATTCAAAATTTGCGTGTCCTACTTCCGGAATAATACAAGGTGTAAGAGCAAATCCAACAGTACGTGTATTGTCTTTTGCCAGCTGCGCTGCAGCCATTACTTCATCAAGCGTTCCGCCTTCATCTGCTTTTGCCCCTGCTGCCTTAAACATAAAATAGATTCCAGCCACACCTCTGCGTGTATCTGGATCTGCATGTGAATTTACATCGTCAGCCCCAACAATACTTTTACATTCAATGTCATCCATATCACAAAGATCTGATGCCATATCAAATGTCATAATATCTCCGGTATAATTACCATAAAGGAACAGCACACCTGCTCCGGCATGAACCTCTTTTGCAATCTTATAAATCTGTTCCGGAGACGGAGACTGGAATACACCGCCTACACCACATCCATCAATAAGTCCCTCTCCTACATACCCCAGGAATAATGGAAGGTGACCCGATCCTCCTCCGGTAATAATAGCGACTTTTCCATCTTTTTTGTGTGCAATGCAATAGCTTCTAAGATCATCTTCCGCACATTTTACCTGATCCGGATGGGCCGCATAAATCCCTTTAAGCATGTCGTCTACATAATTTTCCGGCGCATTAATAATTTTTTTCATATTCAGCCTCCTTGTCTTTGTACTTATTGAATAGTTTTTTTCTGTTATACGCAAATTATCGCTTTCATTTTTAACTATATTTTAATCATTTTTGTTTGTTTTGTCAATTATTTTGTCTGTTTTTGTTGTTTTATTTCCGTATCAGTTGTGCATTTTGTATATATTGTTCTTTTTATCCTATTTATAAGAAAAACTTTGCTTATCAGCTCAGAACTCATCAAAATATCTCCAATATTCAAACTTCTTCCATGTGCGGTTGTTGTATTTGATTTTTCACCTAAACCATGATATCTTAAATTAAAACAAAGATGCTTAAATATATGAAAGGAGTCTTTTCGCTGTGTTAGCAATCACCCGTAAACAAGCCATCAAAAAACTGCTTCAGGAACAAAAAAGTGTTACTATCTCTGATCTGTCCGCACGTCTGAACGTGACTAAAGAAACTATTCGCCGTGATCTCCGTGCAATGGAAAAAGATCAGGAACTTATACGCACTCATGGAGGAGCCTACATACTGGAAGGAGTTCAGAATGATCTGGATGTTACAACCAGACAGGCACTGCGTATCCCTGAAAAAGAAATCATTGCACAAAAATGTGATGCTCTCATTCAGCCCAGCGATATTATTTTTCTTGATTCATCCACTACTTCCTGGTATATTGCACGAAAAATCATCACCCGAAAATTAACGGTCGTTACAACTTCTCTGGAAATTGCCAATATTCTTTCGCATTCTTCCACCGTGCGTCTGTTTCTTACCGGAGGTGAATTTTCTGCCAGAACCAAAGGCTTCACCAGAAACGGAACTGTCCGCTCTCTCCAGCAATACTTTTTTGACAAAGCATTTGTTTCCTGCAGGAGCGTCTGTATGGAATTTGGCGTTACAGATATCAATGAAGATTCTGCCATGCTTTACAAAATTGCGCTCCAGCACGCCCACCAGAAATTTCTTGTAGTGGATCACACAAAGCTGGATAAGACTTCTTTTTCTGCAGTTATCCCCCTGGAAAAAATGGATGCTATTATTACGGACTGTGAATTTTCTCCAGAATGGAAAGAATGGCTCACCAAAAATTCTGTACGATATTATTAACAATAAAAGGGCGATTGTGGTCGCCCTTTTATTGTTTATTTTTTATCTACATATTTTTCAACCGGTTTAATTCCCATAGCTTCAAAAGATTCTTTAAACGGTGCGTATGCAATTCCCTTCTCTGTAATAATTCCTGTAACCAGACTGTGATCTGTCACATCAAAGGCAGGATTTACCACTCCGACTCCTTCCGGAGCCATGCGCTCTTCATACCACATCTCTGTAACTTCTTCGCCTTTTCTCTGCTCGATATGAATCTCATCTCCGGATTCCAGTGTCATATCAATCGTAGAAGACGGAGCGCATACATAAAACGGGATTCCATAATGTTTTGCAATAATCGCCACACCACTGGTTCCAATCTTGTTTGCAAAATCACCATTGGCTGCCACACGGTCACATCCTACAAATATAATTCCTACTTTTCCTTCTTTCATTGTATACGAAGCCATATTATCGCACTGCACATAGGTATCGATTCCCGCTGCCTGCATTTCATATGCACTTAAACGCGCTCCCTGCAGAAGAGGTCTGGTTTCATCACAGTATACATGCATATCGTTTTTGGGATCCCAGCCATGTTCCAGAGCAATATACATAGGCGCAAGCGCTGTTCCATACTTTGCAGTTGCCAGCGTTCCGGCATTGCAGTGTGTCATAATTCCCACACCTTTTCCAAGCTCATCTAACAACTTAAATCCATATTCCCCAATATTTCGGCTGATCTGAATGTCTTCCTGACGGATTGCATCCGCTTCTTCCATCAGACGCACTTTTAACTGTGATATGCTCATGTTATGAATTTCATTCAACATAACATCATGCATACGGTTTAAAGCCCAGGAAAGATTTACTGCTGTAGGACGCGATGAATTGATATACTCCATCATCTCAGTACATTTTTTTATAAACTCCTGCTTATCTTCTGTTTCAATCTGATCTGCCAGCACATAGTAAGCATATCCACCAGTCACACCAATAGCCGGAGCGCCGCGTACCCGAAGAGAATAAATCGCCTCCCAAATATCTCCCGCTTCCTTAATGCTCAAATATTTACACTGGTTGGGAAGAAGCGTCTGATCAAGAATAACGATTTCTTTTTTATTATCTGCCAGTCGTACTGTGTCCAGATTTAAAGCATTTTCCATAACTGTATTCTCCTTTCGTAATTGCAGTAGCATGCCTGTTACGCATCTATTGCAGCAATAGCATCTTTTAATGTATTAAGGAAACATCTGCCACATTTTTTCGTGTCTCGGTTTTTAATAAAGTCAATCGCTGCAGTAATACAGATTTTCTCCGCCCGGGCACGCTTTTCTTTGTCCTCAATACTGGTAATGTCTTTTACATTTGCCATACCCACAATGCGCCGGATCAGCTCCAGTCCGGTAACTGCAGATGTATCAGACAGAATAGTATCCATATAATAATTCTTATATGCTTCATTTTTGCACATAGTATCTGTTACATGTTCTTCATAATAAGCACGCATTTTTTCCATTGTCAGATTCACAACATCTGTAATTACTTCTTCTACCCATGTACAGAATTCAGTTTTTCCATACACGTCTCCGTTTGCCCATGCAAAAATCATATTGGCAATAACATTTCCAATATCATATCCCATAGGTCCATAGAAACAGAACTCCGGATCAAATACCATAGTGCTGTCTTCATTAATAAAGATAGAACCTGTATGTAAATCTCCATGAATCAAAGACTGCGCCCTTGTCATAAAATCCATTTTAAGTTTTGCTACTTCACAATGCAGTTCTTCATCATTATAAAGTTTTTCTTTCACAAAGTCTGCAATTGGAGCAAATACATTATTTCTGTGCATTTCATCATTATATGGTTCTGTGTAGACAAGCGCCTCTGAAATATCACATAACTCAGGATTAATAAACTTTCTCTGTAAGTCTTTCTTTTCCTGATGATCCATCACCACATCTGTAGTTCCCATCAGAACCTGAGCCATAAAAGTAGAAATCTGATCTGCAAATTTCGGAAAAATTTTATGCTCCAACATTGCTGTACGCATAATTTCGTGATCACTCAGATCCTGCATACCACAGGCGCTCATAACCGTATCATAAAAATATATTTCCGGTACATATCCAGGTGCAAGTTTTCCCTGAAGTACCAATATCTCGGACTCAATGCGATTACGGTCTGTATCCAATTTCATATCTTCCGAAATACGCGCCACACCGCCTGCCTGTTTAATAATAACGCTGTGACCCCTGCCATCTGTTACTTTAAAAACATAATTCAGGTTTCCATCTCCAATTTCTTTACATTCCATACTTTCCGCATCCCATTCCATCTGCGGAACTTTCAATTTTACATACTCAATAGCATCCTCTGTAGTCATTAAAAAATATGTATCAAATTTAGACATTTCAAACCCTCCATTTCATTTTTTATCAATCTTCTTTTACTGTGATATAAGCTGCAACCAGCGCCAGGCAGAGAACTGCACCTTTAACTGCCGGAAGTACATAATAAACGACACCGCACATTGTCAGACCATTCTCAAGAACAGTAATTAAAAGCGCTCCTACAACTGTACCAAGGGCATTCGGTCTTTCCGCCCCACCTACAGAACGTCCGATAAATACTGCTGCCAGAGAACTCATGAGATAGCTGTCGCATCCGTTGATCTGTGCTGCAGAGTTACGGGAGCATACAACGATACCTGCTACTGCAATAAACAGAGCCGCAAACATACCTGCCATAAAACGGTATTTCTTTACATTAATACCGGAAAGTTTTGCCGCCGTTTTATTTCCGCCCATTGCATAGAGATAGCGTCCATGTTTGGTACGTTCCAACAGAACCCAGCAGATTACCACGCACACGATCATGATAATAATTATATACGGAGACTTTCCGATATTCTGAGAGCCCTCAGTCCAGCCTCCCCGAAGCGGACTTGTATCACCGCCACGAAGGTTTGCTACCCATTTCGGAACACCAAGTCCTGCAGAAACAGCGCTTCCACCTGTAAATGCCAGACCCAGACCTGCATGTACAAACTGGAGTGCGCAGGTTGCCAGCATATCCGGAATCTTACATACAAGAATCAAAAACATCGTCAGTAAATATGAAAACATAGTAAACAAAATAGTTACTACAACTGCAAGCCAGAGCGGAAGCCCAAACCACAGAAATGATGCGGCAAACACATAGGCACTGAATGTTCCCAGTGTTCCGGCTGACATATCAAATCCGTCCGGAGCCATAGATACTGTTGCAGCAAGAGCAAAAATCGTAACAACAGACATTGCACGAAGAATGTTCAGAAGGTTTGCCACAGAGAAAAATGCTGTACCTTTCACAATCGTAAAAATCACAACTGCAACAACTAAAACAATTACCGCCGCCCAGCTCAACAGCATTTTTCCAATATTTTTCATTTTAGCATTTTGAACCATATTATTTTCCTCCCATAATGGATATGTTACTAAAGGCCTCAGCCTGTGTATGCACTGGTTGCTCCAGTAGCATAGTGCATAATTTCGTCCTCAGAAGTTTTTGCAGTTTCCAATTCTGCCGTAATGCGTCCATCAAACATTACATACATACGATCCGTAATGGATAACAGTTCTGAGTTTTCACAGGTTGCATAAATAACACAGTTGCCTTCTTTTGCAATATTATTGATCAACGTGAAAATTTCCTGTTTTGCGCCTACATCCACGCCCTTAGTCGGTTCATCAAAAATATAGACATCACAGTCTGCTGCAAGCCATTTTGCAACTGCGACTTTCTGCTGATTTCCGCCGGATAAATAGGCAACTTTCTGCTTGATCGACGGTGTTTTTATACTGAGACTTTTTACATACTCTTCTGCTTTCCTGGCCGCTTTACGGTCATTCACAAAAGAAAATGTACAATAATCATCCAGACTGGCTGCTGTCGTATTAAAAGTTACTGTCTCTGCAACCAGTACCCCCTCCTTACGTCGTTCCTCAGGAACAAGTGCAATTCTGTTTTTTACCGCATCTGAAGGGGTCTTAATATTCAGTTCTTTTCCGTTAAGCTTTATAGTACCGGCAGACTTTTTATAAACTCCGAAAATCGTTTTGCACAACTCGGTTTTTCCGCCTCCTACCAGTCCTGCCAGACCAACGATTTCGCCCTTCCGCACATACATGGAAATGTCCTGAACACGTCCCTCACGCTCTGTAAGATGATCGATCTCAAAAGCTTTTTCTCCTATCTCACAAACCTGTTTCGGGAAGTTTTCTTCAAAAGAGCGTCCCAGCATTTTATCCACAATCTCTTTCGAAGTCGTCTGAGGCGTAATCGGTGTCGTATCCACAATTTCGCCATTTCTCATAACTGTATAAGAATCACAAATCTGCAGTACCTCATGAATACGATGCGTAATAAAAATAACTGCAAGATTTTCTGTTTTACGAAGATGCCGAACTACTCTGAACAACTCTTCTGTCTCTGTGTCAGACAGAGGAGCTGTAGGTTCGTCAAGGATCAGGAAATTACACGCACTCTGTACAGCACGAGCAATTAATACCATCTGCTTTTGTGCCAATGTTAATGTTCCACACATACGCCGTACATCAATATTTACATTTAAACGGGCAAGAGCTTCTTTTGCCTCTTTCCGAATCTTTCCGTAATTTACAAACTGCTTATGTCCCATGTTCATTACAAGGTCATTAAACATAACGTTTTCCGCAACCGTCAGCGTTGGGATCAGAGCCATGTCAACTTCCTGATATACAATCTGAATTCCAAGTTTTTTAGCTGCCGCCGGATTTCGCAATTCTACAGGATTTCCATTGTAAAGAACATCTCCTGTATATCCTGGATTTGAACCCGCAAGAACTTTCATCAATGTAGATTTACCCGCTCCGTTTGCCCCCATCAGAGCATGAATCACTCCTGTTTCAATTTCAAAATCTACATTGGAAAGAGCTTTTACACCGGGAAATTCAATAGAGACATTTCTTGTTCCAAGTGTAATCTTATCCATAAATTCCCTCTTTTCCATCTAGTTTTTACACCCCTGTATCATATTCCTTAAAATACAGGCGCCGGAACACAGCCCCGACGCCTCACCTAATCCTAATGTTCTTTTATTCACGTATGTATAAGAACAATTCCTTTAAGATGGATCAGTGACCAAGGAGATCAACCATCCAATCACAAGTCGGCATCCAGGAGGTATCGGAATATTCTTCACCGGCAACTTCAGCCAGATTTTCAATATTGATTCCATCTTTTGATGTAACCATTTCCTGAGTAACAATTACAGACGGAATTTCCATCCAGTCACCAGGATCTTCATAATAGCAGGATGCAGCATAAATATCATCATACTGATCTGCCATTTCCAGTGCAAGAACACGACATGCAAATTCTCCATTGGAACTCCAGTTTGTAGTCGCACATGCTTTCCAGTTTTTACCTTCCTGCATAAACTGGATATCCTCATTACAGATATCTACTGATACCATTGGAATATCTGAATTTGCCTCAACCAGCGCCTGATACACACCCTGTGCATATGCATCATAGCAGCACCAGATTCCATCAATTTCACCTTCACCATACTTAGGTAAAGTTGCCGCTGTTACATCTCTCATAGAAGATGTTGCGTTCTGATCGTCAATTGGAGCAATTCTTTCAACTGTTTTAATTTTTCCTTCGTCTTCATATGGCTGATATCCAATCTGCCGACGGTCAAAGGGACTGTTATATCCCGCTCCCTGCTGAACCTGCAGTATATTAACCGGCTCCCCTGCTTCTACTTTTTCGGGGTACATATCCATAATACTTTCAACAAGACTGGAGGCAAATCCTGCATCCTGCTGGAAGAACTGAACGACACCGGGAATCTTGGCAACTTCACCATTGGCATCTTTAAACGGAGTATCAAATGTGGCAATTTTCAGATCCGGATACTGTTCCAGGATTCCTGACAGAAAATCATATGCATATTCCTGACCGCCATGTGAAACCATAAGCCCATCATATCCGCCTTGCGCACACTGTTCAATGGTCTGTTTCCATGTATCGGCACTGTCATTACAGAAAAACGTGTCTGCCTGCATTCCCAGTTTTTCAGCTGTCTCAGTGAAAGAATCAGACCACATCTGGAAAATTGTAGCTGGAGTCATGTACATAATATATGCAATTTTCTTTCCTGCTACCGGAGATTCTGTTGTCTCTTTTGACTTATCAGCAGATTCCTCTGTTTTTTCAGCTGATGCATCCTTTTCACCGGCATAAGCAGTTGTAAACGGAACTGCTATCATAGATGCTGCCAGAACAAGAGCCATTATTTTTTTCTTCATTAGTGTTACCTCCTTTTTGTTTTTGGTCATTTTGCCATGTTTTTCCGGTTTTGATGGTTTGATTTTATCATATATTACCACAGTTGTAAATACGTTATTGTTTGTTTCTGTCCGTTTTTTTCTTTTTGTTACTTTTTCACAATTTTATATTGTGCTTTTAGTAAAATATCACAATTTTCCAGAACTATCCGTTCATTTCCTCACATTTATGATATTAAAGACCATTTATACAAACATGTTCTTTCATTTTCACACAAGAAAAAAGCGGTATTTCATCTGAAATAACCGCTTTCACGCATTTTTTATGTTGTTTTATGTCCGTTTCTGTTTGCTTTCTATATACAGATCTTTTTAAAAAATTATGCAGGCATAAAGCGCCTCATCAAAATCCTTCTTTTCGTCTCTGCTTTCTTAATGCATAACGTTTTTGTCCGCCTTCCCACTCTGCTTTCTGTGCTTCTGTTTCGACAAGCAAGCCCGGAACCTCAAGTTTGTTTCCTTCTTCATCAATTGATACCAGAACTTCATAGGCTCTGTTTATTACCCTTCGCATTCCATTGGGATCCTCTGCGTAAGTATCTATGCGTACTTCCATAGATGTTTTCCCTACGTAGGTTACTTTTCCTACTAAAACCACTGTATCGCCCAAATAAGCCCCGGCTTTGAAGTTCAGATTATCCACACAGGCTGTTGTTACAATGGTTCCTGCATGACGGTGCGCCACAATTCCGGCCACCTCGTCAATCCATTGCATCAGAATACCGCCGAACAGCCTGCCGTAACAATTAATATGTTTTGGCATGATCAGATATGTATTTTCTGTACGGGAATCCTCCACATGCTTTTTATCCATTATATTTCACCACTTTCTTCCTGATTATTCATGTCATATTCCAATTTTCCCTCTGTGTCAGATATTTTTTTTGCATATATCTTCCAGACAGCATTTGTCACAATGCGGTTTTGTCCGCGCAGTACATACGTCTCTTCCGTGGTAAACAAGCCTGTGGCAAAAATCACTGCCTTCTTCCGGAGGAATAATCTTCCACAATGCCATTTCTACTTTTTTTGGCTCCTTAATGTTGTCTACCAGACCTATTCTGTTTGTCAGACGGATACAGTGTGTATCTGTCACAATCGCAGGTTTCCCAAATACGTCTCCCATAATCAGGTTTGCACTTTTTCTCCCCACTCCCGGAAGCTTCAACAGCTCTTCAAAGGTTGTGGGAATATTATCTTCATACTGTTCATGAAGTATCCTCATGCATGCGCTGATGTCTCTTGCCTTACTTTTTCCCAGCCCACAGGGTTTTACGATTGCTTCAATTTCCTCCGGGTCTGCTTTTGCCAGAGCCTCTACATCAGGATACTTTGCATAAAGATCCTCTACCACTACATTTACTCTGGCATCAGTACACTGAGCCGCAAGGCGTACACTGACCAGAAGTTTCCATGCCTGATCATAATCCAGAGTACAACCCGCATCAGGATATTCTTCTTTCAGTCTGCGGATCGCCTCCAGCGCCCTCTGTTTTTTTGTCATAGATCCCGTTCCTTTCTATTGCACAGCAAAGCGGATCGTGTCCCGGAAAACACGCTCTCCGAAAATACACCATCCGCTTTTGTTGTACTTGTTCTGATTTTTATTTTGTGCCGAAAATCCTGTCTCCTGCATCTCCCAGACCAGGGCAGATATATGCGTTCTCGTTCAGCTCACGATCCACATGTCCTACATAGATCTGCACATCAGGATGAGCTTTATGCAGACGCTCCAGTCCTTCCGGAGCTGCAATAATAAACATACATTTGATGTTCTTTCCGCCATGCTCTTTGATAAAATCCACTGCTGCAACTGCTGAACCGCCTGTAGCCAGCATAGGATCTGTTACTACGATCAGTCTCTGATCAATCGGATCCGGCAGTTTACAGTAATATTCATGAGGTTCATGTGTTTCAGGATCTCTGTACAGTCCAATATGTCCGATTTTTGCAGACGGTACCAGAGTTGTGATTCCATTAACCATTCCAAGACCTGCACGAAGTACCGGTACAACTGCAAGTTTTTTACCTGCGATCATTGGTGTCATACATGTTTCCAGCGGAGTTTCCACTTCCACATCCTCCAGAGGAAGATCTCTCAGCGCCTCAAATCCCATAAGGACTGCAATTTCTTCGATCAGCTTACGAAACTCATTTGTTCCGGTATTTTTGTGACGGAGCAGAGAAATTTTGTGCTGGATCAGCGGATGCTCCATAATATATACGTTTTCCATGTTGAACCTCCATAAAATTTTTGTACTGAAAACTTCAGAATCCTTTGGTTTTGCCAGTTATAATCCTGTATTCCCTGTGATTCTGAAATATATTATATCCTATTTTCTCCGAAAGTTCTACATGAATCTACAGGAATCTGCTTTTTTTAAAAAGGTGCGGTCCTGTAAAGAACCACACCTCTGTATCAGCACAACCGCTGCACTTTTTTATTTTTATCCGATTCTTTCCGGAACCTTTTCTCCAAGAGAATGTCTGAATTTCTCTTCTGCTGCGCGGATCTCCTCTATGTTTATCACAAAGGCCGTCATCATACAGATTCCGCAGGCTCCGATCAGAATACCGGCTGTTGATGCGGGAATTCCAGTTCCTGCAAAAAGGATCAGCGCCACTATGTAGAATACCGTTTTATTCAGGGTTTCATACCAGGGAGCTTGAGCCTCTTTATTCGCATATAAAATCACTCTCCAGCCAAGGACCACCGTATAACTCTCCTTGATAAAAAATAACACCAGCAACATTTTTGCCAGAGAATACTTCGGGATCAGGCAGGAAAGAATCACAAACTGGCAAACCCTGTCCGCCAGAAGTTCCGGAAGTCTTCCCGCTTCGCTTATCTGTCCCGGCTTCCGCACAAGTCTTCCTGCCAGAATATCTGCTGCTATGATTGCAAGAAGCAGCACTGCAAGCAGAGATTTTTCTCCTATCAGTCTGTACCGCTCGATCATTGCCATAAATACAAGCGCAAGCACAAGCCGGCCGGCATTGAGCAGATTGGGTACTGTACAGAGTTCCTTTCTGGTAAGCATCTGTTCAAATTTCTGCATATTCTCCGGGATGATCCTGTAAAATACCTGATAGCAGATCACATTCAGAATCAGGGCGGTAACTACATCTTCCACACTGTGCTGCTTTAAAAACATGGTTGAAAGAACAATAGATACCGTCAGCACAATATTTCCGGCTGTGAAGAGCTTATTCTGCCTGCATTTTTTGTTATTTAAAAATGCCACACAACAGGCCACTGCATTAAATACATGGATACTGGGAAAAATATTCGTGGGAGTATCTGTCTGGTACAAAAGCTGCACTGCCTGAATAAAAGGCCCTTCTCCTGTAAGCTCAGGTCTGAGATTCTGACCATTGGGATACACAAAGGAAATAACAAGAAACAGAGTCATTCCCACACCCAAAGTCGCCATATACTGATAATACTCTTTTTTACTTGGACTGCCCAGTGCAAAATACATGACGCTTCCAAGAACCACAAGAAACCACAGTACATAAGGAATAATAAAATATTCACAAAACGGAATCAGATCATCCACAAAAGAATGGATCAGATGAGTTTCTGTACTGATCTTTTCTACCAGCATAAAAGAAATCATATAAAAAACTGCATACGCCGGGATGATCCATATATGTTTTGACTTCCTCAGATAATCCAAAATATCACCCTTTCCCATCAGGCGGTCCACCGCCTCAAAATCATTTTTAGTGTGTATTCTTCTGTAGATAATAGTATAACGTATTATCTCATTTAATCAATACTAAAATGACTGAAATCCTCCGGTTTTATAAAAAATTCATATTTTGATTTTGCCCTCTGCCACAGCCTTGCTCCGTGTCTGTTCTCTCTTTAATAAAGTAAACGAAACAGCTTTGGTTTATGCTTCAGTTTCCATGAGATTTTTCTGCAGTAACATCCTTTACATTAAGAAAAGACTGCCATTCCCGGCAGTCTTTTCTTAATGTAATTCCTGTATAGTTTTAGTTCAGCTGATATACATCCGCATACTGCAGACCAAAGCTTAATGCTTCTTCATGGCTTCCAAAATAAATGTCCACATGTCCGTAAGGGGTTCCCAGATCCTCAACCGTATATACGGTTCCGTTGATCAGAAGCTGTGTTCCAAAAGGAACTCCCGCCATAGCTACTGTATGACCTGTTGAAGGCATCACACCGCTGGCAGTGGCATTTCCTGCTGTTCCGCAGCACTGTGCACAGTTACAGTAAGCTGTCAGCATAAAATTCCCAAGATATGTACCCTGACCGGAACCGGCGGAACCAGAGCTTCCTTCTGTATCTGACGGAGTTTCCGGCTCAGCTTCCGTATTTCCTGCGTCCTGTTCTGTATCTTCTTCCGGAGCAACCTCCTCTACAGTAACGTCACTGCTTGTAGAACTGCTTTCAGAGTCTGTGGTATCTGTTTCCGGATCATATTCCGGCTCTTCACTTTCCTGGGAAGCAGCTTCCTGCTCTGCTGCAGCCTGTTCAGCAGCTTCTGCGGCAGCCCTTTCCTGCTCGGCCTGCTCCATCAGGGTTGCGATACTGCTGTCTGCGCTGTCCACCTGAGCCATCAGAATGCTTGCTTCCTCCTGGCTTGCGCTGATCTGACTGATATAGGAGTTGATACTGTCACCGGTAGTTGCAACCAGAGACTGCACCTCCTGCTGTTTGGCGCTTTTTTCGGAAAGGAGGCTGTTAATGGAGCTGGATTCCTCCTCTACCTTTTTCTCCTGTACCTGAATATTTTCGCGAGTTGCTTCATACTGCTTCAGCATATTTCTGTCATACTCGGAAATTCTTGAAATATTGTCCGCCTGATTCAGAAAATCTGCCAGGCTTTCTGAGGACAGAAGTGTTTCCAGCATGGAACTTCCGCCATTTTCATACATATAAACAATACGAAGCTTCATTGCCTCATACTGATTCTCCGCTTTTTTCTTTGCCCTTTCCAGCTCTGTCTGAACTTTTTTCAGCTCTTCTTCTTTTTCTGCTGCTTCCACACTGAGCTGTGAAATTGTATTGGTCAGTTCATTATATTGTGCGTCCAGTTCTGCCATATAGGATTCCAGTTCCTGTTTCTTGCTTTCCAGACTGCTGATGTTTGCCTGCGCCTGAGCAAGTCCCGCCTGTGCCTCCTGCTTTTGTGCCTGTGCAGCTGCGATCTGGTCTTCTGTGGATGCAAAAACGCTTGTCCCCATGGAAACAGTCAGGGCGCCGGTCAACAGCAGTGAAAGAACTTTCTTCATCTTCATATAAACACCTCATAATTTTTTTCGTAGGACAAGTATAACAATATTTCATCCAAAAATCAATACTTTTATTTTATTTTTGTAACAAGTATGTAATATTTTGTCGATATCCACGCAAAAAAGAGACATCCTGAAACACTCTCTTTCGACAAATTCTGTTTCAGAACATCTCTTTTACTAAATCATTTCATTTTTATTACAGATATCCGGTGTTATTCCTCTGCTGCCTCTTCCTGTCCGTCCGTCTCGTTCATAACATCCTGATATTTGTCAAGGATCAGAGTCTGTATTCTGTCTCTGGTTGCGGAATTGATAGGATGTGCAATGTCGCGGTATTCCCCGTCTGCCGCTTTACGGCTGGGCATTGCAATAAACAGTCCCTTCTCGCCCTCGATCACTTTGATATCATGTACTACAAACTCATCATCAATTGTAATAGATACAACTGCTTTCATTTTTCCTTCTTTTGCAACTTTTCTCACACGTACATCTGTAATATTCATCTTTTTCTGCCCCTTTCATCTTTCATACGCCAACTGAACGGAAATCTGTTTTGCCGAATCTTATACGACAAGCCCAGTTCCGTTTATCCAATTACATAGCGGTCGTTTTTTTCTACCACGATCCTGATCCCGTCTTCACTACAGTACTCAGAATCTGCCCGGATGGTATCCCGGCTTTCTACGATACAGTTCTCAATATGCGTATTATCTCCTATATATACGTCGTTGAGGATCACAGAATTTCGGATCACACAGTTATTGCCCACAAACACACCCTTGAACAGAACTGAATTTTCTACTGTTCCGTTGATGATGCAGCCACTGGCAACAAGACTGTTTTTTACCAGAGCGCCTGCATTATATTTTGCAGGAGGCAGATCATCAATCTTTGTTTTTACGGCCGGTTCCTGTCTGAAGAAATAATTGCGGATCTCCGGCTCCAAAAATGCCATATTTGTTCTGTGATATGCCTCTGCTGTAGAAATATTGCTCCAGTAAGAATCAATTTTATATCCATAAATCCGTTTCAGATTCTTGTAACGGATCAGAATATCATTTACAAAATCATGCCGGTCTTCCTGTGCGGCTCTTTCAAGCAGCTCGATCAACTGTCTTCTTCGTATTACATAAATACCTGTAGATACTGTATTATAAGAAGATATAATAGGTTTTTCCTCAAACTCCTCGATCCTGCAGTCGTCATTCATACGGATCACGCCAAACCGCTCTACCTCACTCTGATCCCGACATTCTGTACAGACAACTGTAATGTCTGCCCTCTTGGCAATATGAAATTCCAGCACTTTGTTATAATCCAGTTTGTAGATCCCGTCTCCTGATGCAATGACAACATAAGGCTCGTGGCTGTTTTTCAGAAACTCGATATTCTGATAAATCGCATCTGCCGTTCCCTGATACCAGAAGCTGTTTTCTTTTGTGATGGTAGGTGTGAACACAAAAAGACCGCCCTGTTTTCTTCCGAAATCCCACCATTTTGAGGAACTCAGATGTTCGTTCAGAGATCTGGCGTTGTACTGCGTCAGCACTGCCACCTTCTGGATATGAGAGTTTGCCATATTGCTCAAAGCAAAGTCAATGGCGCGATAGCTTCCCGCTACAGGCATGGCTGCAATAGCTCTTTTATTTGACAACTCCCTCATACGATTATTGTTTCCGCCTGCCAGAATAATTCCAATTGCTCTCATGCCTTCTCACCATCCTTTGCCTTAATGTTATGTCCACTCTTCAGTATTCCATCCAGATAGTCTTCCGTCACAGTAACTCCTGAAATAGCTGTATTTTTGCCAATTTTTACATTATCCGGTATTACACTGCGCTCGCCTACTGTGGCGATTCCAAATGCATACACTGCAGGCTTCAGTACGTTAGGCGCTTCCTCTCCGCAGCCAAGTGTTACATTCTTTCCGATCACAACATCTTCTGCCACAATCGCTTTATCCATCACGGTTCCCTCACCGATCACAGAATTGCGCATGATAATAGAATCCCGGATCACACAGCCTTTTTCAATGATAACATTGGGGCCGATCACAGAGCGATGTACCTCACCATAAATTTCAGCGCCTTCACCGATCAGACATTTGTCTGTTACCGCATCTGCCGAAATATACTGAGGCGGAATAATATCGCCTTTTGTATAAATTTTCCAGAACTCCTCGTAAAGATTAAACTCCGGAATAATGTCAATCAGTTCCATATTGGCTTCCCAATAAGATCCGAGAGTTCCCACATCTTTCCAATATCCATTATATTCGTAAGCAAAAAGCCTCTGTCCTTTTTCCTTGCAGTACGGAAGAATATGCTTTCCGAAATCGCAGCCGTTCTGATCCTTCAGTGCGATCAGAGCCTCCTTGAGAACCGGCCAGCTGAAAATATAAATTCCCATAGACGCAAGGTTACTGCTTGGCTTTTCCGGTTTTTCCTCAAATTCTGTTACTCTTCCGGTATCGTCTGTTACCATGATACCGAAACGGCTTGCCTCCTCAATAGGGACAGGCATACATGCAATGGTAATGTCTGCTTTATTCGCCTTGTGAAAGTCCAGCATTACCTCATAGTCCATCTTATAAATATGATCTCCTGACAAAATCAGTACATAATCCGGATTATACTGCTCCATGTAATCCAGATTCTGAAAAATCGCATTGGCAGTTCCCGTATACCACTCACTGCTTGTACTCTTTTCGTAGGGAGGAAGAACAGTGACTCCGCCTTCATTTCTGTCCAGATCCCACGGAATACCAATTCCAATATGAGTATTCAAACGCAGCGGCTGATACTGTGTCAGAACTCCCACTGTATCAATGCCTGAATTGATGCAGTTGCTCAGCGGAAAATCAATAATACGGTACTTTCCGCCAAATGCGACAGCTGGTTTTGCAACCTTTTCTGTCAACACACCAAGTCTGCTGCCCTGACCGCCAGCCAGAAGCATGGCAATCATTTCCTTCTTCATCATCATGCATTCACCCCTTGTATGTTATGATTTTTAATTATACCATACTCACCCAGATTAGTGAACATTTTTTACAATATTTTTACCTGTATTTTGCATTTTTTTGGAGTTATTGCACATGATTTTGTTGCTGTACGCTCCGTTCCCGGTAATCTGATCAAAATACCTTCCGCAACGCCTTTGTTAATGATATATCCTTTCCAATAAGTAATACTTTTCATTTAAGGCTTATCGGGTTATAATAAGAACATATTCATAATGAACAGGAGAATAATATTATGTATCAGATAGACTTTAAAAAACCGATGTCCATTCATTTTATCGGCATCGGCGGTATCAGTATGAGCGGACTGGCTGAGGTTCTTCTTGAAGAAGGCTTCACCATCTCCGGTTCTGACGCAAAAGAAAGCCCTCTTACCAGAACTCTGGAAGAAAAAGGCGCCAGAATATATTACGGACAGCGGGCCTCCAATATTTCCGATACCGTTCAGGCTGTTGTGTACACTGCAGCGATCCACCCGGACAATCCGGAATTCAGAAAAGCACAGGAGATGAACCTCCCCATGCTTACAAGGGCCGAACTTCTGGGGCAGATCATGCGCAATTATGACACCCCTGTTGCAGTGGCGGGAACCCACGGAAAAACAACCACTACCTCCATGCTTTCCCACATTCTGCTGAAAGGAGACTGCGATCCTACTATCAGTGTAGGCGGCATTCTTCCTGCCATTGGAGGAAATATCCGTGTGGGACAGTCAGAAACTTTCCTGACCGAAGCCTGTGAGTATACCAACAGCTTCCTGAGCTTTTTCCCAAAAATCAGCATTATCCTGAATATTGATGCGGATCATCTGGATTTCTTCAAAGATATTGATGATATCCGCTGCTCTTTCCGTAAATTTGCAGAGCTTCTTCCCAAGGACGGAACTCTGATCATCAACGCTGATACGCCGCAGTATGAAAAAATCACAGAAGGACTGACCTGCCAGGTACTTACCTACAGTCTGGAACATGAGGCAGATTATACAGCTTCTGATATTACCTACAACGAGCTTGGACATGCATCCTTTACTGTATGCCATAAGGGACAGGCTCTTGGCACCTGCTCTCTCAGCGTTCCGGGAGTACATAATGTTTCCAATGCTCTGTCTGCCATTGCCGCAGCTCAGCTTTTAAACCTCTCCTGGGAAGTGATCTCAGAAGGGCTGCACAGCTTTACAGGCACAAACCGGCGTTTTCAGTACAAGGGGCAGATTGGCGGAGTGACCATTATCGATGACTATGCCCATCATCCCACTGAGATCGAGGCCACACTTCATGCTGCTGCAAATTATCCTCACAAAAAGATCTGGTGTGTGTTCCAGCCTCATACCTACACACGCACCAAAGCTCTTCTTCCTGAATTTGCAAAGGCTCTTTCTCTGGCTGACCATGTGGTACTGGCAGATATCTATGCGGCGAGAGAAACCGATACTCTTGGAATTTCTTCAGAAGATCTGAAAGAGAAAATTGCAGAACTTGGAACTTCCTGCGAATATTTCCCGACTTTTGATGAAATCGAGAATTTTTTACTTGAAAATTGTACACAGGGTGACCTGTTGATAACTATGGGGGCCGGAGACGTTGTAAATATAGGAGAACAGCTCCTCGGAAACTAAGTTATCCACATTATCCACATGTTTATGCACATATCCCCCGTGCCGGACATGTGGATTTTTTATGCCTCCATCATCCGACATTCTTCTACATCAATTTTACCTATTTTTAACGCAAAAGCAACAAAATACGCGGTTTCCGAGATTTAGGTCAAATATTCGAGAAAATTCGTTGTCCACATTATCCACATTATCCACATTTTTATGTGGAAAGATTTCCCCTTAAAATACCCTATTCTCATTTGAAAAATCTTGTGCTATAATGCAGGTGACTTAAAAGATTCAGAAAGCGGGAGATCGTTCATGAGCATGATTACACTGCAGAAGCCCTCCCAGTCAGAGGTTACGCTTCTGTCCAATATTTTTATAGATGACTATATGCCGGAGGCCAATGGTGAGTTTGTAAAGGTTTACATTTATCTTTTACGGGCGCTGTCCACTACTCCGGTTTCTTTCACGTTGGAACAGATGGCCGACCACCTGCTCTGCACAGAAAGGGATATTCTGCGCGCGTTAAAATACTGGTCCAGACAGGAGCTTCTTGCCCTGGATTTTGCCGCAGATAAAACCCTGCGTGGAATTGCACTTCTGCTGCCAAAAGCCAGATCCTCAGCTGAGGAGGAGACGGCTGCCGCCACTGTCAAACAGCAGGTCCCGCCAAAAGCGGCTTCACTGACACCGGACCGTGTAAAAGAGCTGAAGCAGAACGAAGATATTATCCAGCTTCTTTATATTGCAGAACAGTATCTGGGCAAAACCCTGTCCCCCACAGAAATACAGAAGATTCTTTTCTTCTATGACGGTCTGGGCTTTTCCGCAGATCTGATCGAATACCTGATCGAATACTGCGTCAGCCGCAGCCATAAAAGCATCCGATATATGGAAACCGTTGCCCTCGCCTGGGCTCAGGAGGGGATCTCCACTGTGGCAGAAGCCAAAAAGACAAACGCCCGGTACAGCAAGGATTATTATTCCATCCTGAAGGCTCTGGGTATCACCAACCGGAGCCCTGTGGAAACAGAGATCACCCTGATGGACACCTGGCTGAAGACTTATGGTTTTTCCATTGCCATCATTCAGGAAGCCTGTACCAGAACCGTTCTCCAGACAGGCCAGGCCAGCTTCCAGTATACGGACAAGATTCTGGAAGGCTGGAAAAAGAAACAGGTAAAAACTCTGGAGGATATCCAGGCTCTGGATGCAGAGCACAAGAAACGGAAACAGGACAAAAAGCAGTCCAAACCTGCCACCCCTGCTTCCGGCAACCGCTTTAACAATTTTCAGCAGCGGGAATATAATTTCGACGAATATGAAAAGCGCCTGCTGAACCAGTAATTTTCAGGCAAGGAGGGATGACGTGTCTTTACAGAACTTTCAATATGATATTATTATGAGAGAATACAACCGGAGACAGACTCAGGTTATGCATGATCTGGAAAAGCGGCGCTCCTGCGCCTTTGCAAAAGTCCCCAGGCTGGCAGAGATCGACAGGGATGTTGCCTCTCTCAGCGCTCAGAAGGCACGTTCTCTGCTCTGCGGACAGAGCAGCTCTGTAGAAGACCTGAAAAAAGAAGTAGCCAGGCTGGCACAGGAACGTCGCTCTCTTCTGAAGGAAAATGGATTTCCTGAAGATTATCTGGAGCCTCATTACCTCTGTCCCCGCTGCCAGGATACCGGCTATACGGACTCAGGCAAATGCTCCTGCTTCAAAAAGGCAGAGATCGAGCTTCTTTATACTCAGTCCAATCTTGCAGAAATTCTGGAAAAAGAAAATTTTGAACACTTTTCTTTTGACTGGTATTCTGATACAATAAAAAATGAAGCAACCGGACTGACTGCAAGAGAAACAGCAAAACACGCTTATGAAACTGCTGTGGATTTTGTACGCACTTTTGATTCCGGCTGCCAGAATCTTTTTCTGTACGGCAGCACCGGAGTAGGCAAAACCTTCCTCTCCCACTGCATTGCCCGTGAACTGCTGAAAACCGCCCACTGCGTACTTTATTTTTCAGCTTTTGATCTTTTTGACAAGCTGGCTCAGAATACTTTTGCCAGAAAGTCGGAAACTGATCCGGGAGAAGATTTTATTTACGACTGTGATCTTCTGATCATTGACGACCTTGGTACAGAGCTTACCAACAGCTTTGTATCTTCTCAACTTTTTTTGTGCATCAATGAGCGGCTTGCCCGCAGAAAATCCACGATCATCTCTACCAATCTGAAACTGGAAGATTTTTCTGCCACCTATTCCGAGAGAACCTTTTCCCGGCTCGCAAGCAATTTTCAGATGCTGAAGCTCATTGGAAAAGATATCCGCATACAGAAAATATTTTTAGGAGGAAAATAAAGAATGGCACAATTAAGCACCAAAGATCTCACAACACTCCCTGTAGGAAGACTGGGGCTGATCCCTCTGGAAAGCTGTCAGTCCCTTGGCTCCAAAGTCAACGACTGGCTTGTAAAATGGAGACAGGAAAGAAATCATCAGGAGCTTAATTCCTTTGCTTTTGAAGGTTATCAGAGAGATTCCTACATTCTCGAAGTACAGACTCCCCGTTTTGGTTCCGGAGAAGGAAAATCCGTAATCACAGAGTCTGTCCGCGGCGATGACATTTATCTTATGGTTGATGTATGTAATTACAGCATGACCTACCGTATCAGCGGCTTCACCAATCTGATGTCCCCTGACGATCATTTCCAGGATCTGAAACGTGTAATCGGAGCAATCGGCGGCAAGGCCAGAAGAGTCAATGTTATCATGCCTTATCTTTATGAGAGCCGTCAGAACAAACGTGTAGGACGTGAATCACTGGACTGCGCTACAGCTCTTCAGGAACTGACCGGAATGGGTGTGGAAAACATCATCACCTTTGACGCCCATGACGCCCGCGTTCAGAACGCAACTCCTCTTCATGGTTTTGAAACTGTTCAGCCGTCCTATCAGTTTATCAAGGCTCTTCTCAGAAACGAAGAAGGTCTGCATATTGATAATGAGCATTTTGCTATCATCAGCCCTGATGAGGGAAGCATGAACCGTGCTATTTATCTTGCCAATATTCTTGGTGTTGATATGGGTATGTACTATAAACGTCTGGATTACTCCAAACGTGTAAACGGACGCCATCCGATCGCAGCCTATGAATTCCTGGGACCAAAACTGGAAGGCAAGGACATGATCCTGATCGATGATATGATCTCCTCCGGAGACACTGTTCTCAAGATCGCATCTCTCCTGAAAAAGAGAGGCGCAGGAAGAATCTATATCTGCTCTACTTTCGGTCTGTTTACAGATGGTATGGACAAATTTGACGAGGGATTCAAAAACGGCGTATTTGACAAGCTTCTTACTACCAACTTGGTATACCAGACACCGGAGCTTCTGGAGAAGCCATATTATATCAACTGCGATATGAGTAAATACATTGCTCTTATCATTGATACCCTGAACCACGATATGTCTGTCAGCCACCTTCTGAATCCGGTAGACCGTATCAAACGCTGTGTAAACAACTATATGGATCAGTATAAATAATCCTTCAGAAGCTTTCACAACAGACTTCTGAACAATCAAGCTGATACTGCAAAAAGCCCCCTGCGCAGTCCTGTGACTGCCAGAGGACTTTTTTCTGTATTCATCTACAGCACTATTTTATTATAGGAGATTCCGTTCTTTTCCAGAATTTCCATTTCTCTCTGTCTGCAGCTGCAGATGATCACCTGTCGTTTTTCTTTTGCCAGCCATTTCAGCACAGAGGTAAGTCTTTCCTCATCATACATCCCAAATACTTCGTCCAGAAATACAGGAAGCTGTTCTCTGCCGCACAGAAGCTCTCCTGCCGCCATTCTGAGGGAAAAGTAGATCTGTTCCACAGTACCTCTGCTGAGGCTTTCCAGAGGCACTGTACGCTCCCCTGTGTTCACTGTCATATGAAGATCTGAATCCATGAGAATCTCTGTATATTTGCCGCCTGTGATCTCTGAGAGGATCCCGGAGATCCTTCTTCTGAGTTTTCCTCCCACCTGGCGGTGAATATCTCTGGAAACCTGATCGATCACTGTCATTGCCAGATTCAGAGATTCTATTTCCATTTCTTCTGCAAGAGGGAAATATACATACTCTTCTGCTTCTCTGTATTCTGCCGCAGCATTTTCCAGAGCTGTTTCTTTTTCTTTCCGGGCCTCGCTGATATTCTCACGGCTCCAGGACAGCTTCTCCTGCCTTGCAAGAATACGGTTTTTCTGCCATTCTTTTTTTTCTATTTCCTCAGCTATACGCAGCCTCGCAAGATAGGCGCCAACTCCGGCTGCAACGCCGATCACACCGATCACCATGGCAATGAGCAGGCTTTTTGTCATTCCGGCCACTGCCAGCGCTCCGCCGATTCCCAGCACCAGAGCTGCTGTCATGATCATTTCCAGAACTCTGCGTTTTTTCCCAAGGTCTGCCAGCCGTTCCTTAAGGTCCCCGAGATTACTGCCGTCACCGCCTATATAAAAGCTTTTTTCCTGTCCGGAAACTCTGGTTTCTTTTTCCTCAAGTTCCTCAAGCTCACCTCTTATATAGTCCATTGCGGAAGCAATTTTTTCCTTTTCCCGCTGGTTTTCTCTTTTTTTCTGTTCTGCCTGTACCTGATAGCCTTTTCTCGCCATTTTCAGCATCTGCATGGTCCGTCCAAGGTCTACTGAACTGTCTCCTGCTCCCTGATAACTGGCCATATAGTTCTGAACTTCTCTTACCAGCTCCGGACCTGTGGTACTTTTGAGCTGCGCCACTGAAACTGTGTTTTCATAGACTGTCTCACTGATCCCGCCAAGCACAGCGTCCAGATCTCCCTGATCCACATCCAGGATCTCTCCGTCATCCTCACAGAGAAATTCTGTTGAAGGATTTTCCTTATAAAAATTTCTCGTGATCCGAAAATTCCTGCCTCCGTTTTCAAACCACAGGGTTCCGCCATAGTCAGCAGGATTTTTCCAGGGCAGATACAGATTGTAAGCATCCTTACGGGCAGCGCGCCCTCTCTGTCTCTGGATTCCGTACAGCATACTTCTCACAAAGGTATGAGTGGTGGTTTTTCCACTTTCATTGTCACCGTACAGCACATTGATTCCATCTGAAAACTCCATGGTCCTGTCCTGAAGCTTTCCAAAATTCCTGACTGTAATTCGTTTTATGTTCATAATTCTTTCCCGCCGTTAATTCAGTATGCTGGTTTCCAGCAATGCCTGGAGCCCGTGATACAGAGCCTTTTCCTCCACCACAGTCAGCTCTCTTCCCATAAAATATCCGATATAATCTCCGATCAGAGTTCCTGTATACTTTCTGTACAGCTCTTCCAGATCATAAGCAGGTCTGGATTCATCCAGAACCTCCACAATATTTCCCAGCTTTTTCAGACGCTCTGTAAGAAGAATCAATTCCGGAGCGCGTTTTCCCCTCAGAAGCAGCCTGTAAATATTTTTTCCGCCACGTTTCAGGATCTCTCCTTTCAGCATCTCTTCCAGAGAATACTGTGTGGAGGTTTCATCCAGAGTAAGAACCAGATTCTGATAGCTTCTGGATGCAAAGGGTACAAATTTCAGACGCATCCTGTCATTGTCATAGCTCCCCTCAATGTATCCGTGATCTCCTGTATCATTGCGGTCAATAGGCTCCAGTGCGCCTGGATACAGCGCTTTTCCCCTTACCTGCGCCTGCGGTTTATGGATATGTCCAAGCGCCAGATAAGTAAAGCCTGAGGAAAGAATTTTTTTTGCATCCATGGGGATATGTTTTTCATCTCCGCCGTGAGCAAGAAGCACATGGAATCCCGGCTCCTGCTCCGGTGTCCAGCTGTCATACAGAGGTTCTTTTATTTCCTGATGCTCATAGCTCATTCCATAAACAAACGTCTGAAGCTCTTCGATATATACGCAGTTCATTTCCTCACTGTCAAAAAATGTCACATTAGGTTCCCAGGAAAATCCCCGGTAAAAGGAATTTCTCTTTATATAGTCGTGATTTCCTGCCATCAGGAACACTCTTGTTTCCGGTATGGTTGAAAAAAGGTAATTAACTTCTTTCAGTTCTTTCAGAAGCGGCTGCCGGTGAAAAAGATCTCCTGCTATAAATAACAAATCCACCGGATCTCTGCGTACAGACGCAATGACCCGGCGGAAAGTTTCCCAGATCTCTTCCTCCCGCTCATGGCTCCACGGGCAGCCCCTGTCAGGAACTGCCCCCAGATGAACATCTGCAAGATGAATAAATCTTATCATTTATGACTCCTTATAAATCACAGTTGTTTACTGTTCTTGGGAAAGGAATTACGTCGCGGATATTTCCCATTCCTGTCAGATACATCACGCAGCGCTCAAAGCCCAGGCCAAAGCCGGAATGACGGGTGGAGCCGTATTTACGAAGATCCATATAGAACTGATAGTCCTCTGCATTCAGGCCAAGCTCGTCCATGCGGGCTTTCAGCTTGTCGTAATCATCCTCTCTCTGGCTTCCTCCAATGATCTCTCCGATTCCCGGAACAAGGCAGTCCATAGCTGCAACGGTTTTTCCGTCCTCATTCTGTTTCATATAGAATGCCTTGATCTCCTTGGGATAATCTGTTACAAAAACAGGTTTCTTAAAGATCTGTTCTGTCAGATAGCGCTCATGCTCTGTCTGAAGGTCGCAGCCCCAGAACACCTTGTAGTCAAATTTGTCATTGTTCTTTTCCAGAAGTTCGATTGCCTCTGTATAAGTTACATGACCAAACTCAGAATCGATCACATGGTTCAGACGATCCAGAAGTCCTTTATCCACAAAGGAATTAAAGAAGTTCATTTCCTGAGGAGCGTTCTCCAGCACATAGCGGATCACATATTTCAGCATATCCTCAGCAAGATCCATGTTATCATTCAAATCTGCAAATGCGCACTCCGGCTCGATCATCCAGAACTCAGCCGCATGACGGGTGGTATTGGAATTTTCCGCACGGAAAGTCGGTCCAAAAGTATAGATATTGCGGAATGCCTGAGCGTAAGTTTCTCCGTTCAGCTGTCCGCTTACTGTAAGGTTTGTCTCTTTTCCAAAGAAGTCCTGAGTGTAATCAACCTTTCCGTTGTCATCTACCGGCGGATTCTGAGGATCCAGAGTAGTAACACGGAACATTTCTCCTGCGCCCTCGCAGTCGCTTCCTGTGATCAGAGGTGTGTGAACATATACAAAACCTCTCTCCTGGAAAAATTTATGAATGGCATATGCGCAGAGGGAACGTACACGGAACACTGCCTGGAAGGTATTGGTCCTTGGTCTTAAATGTGTCATTGTTCTCAGGTATTCCATAGTATGACGTTTCTTCTGAAGAGGATAATCCGGCGCAGAAGCTCCTTCTACCTGGATCTCTGTTGCCTGGATCTCAAAAGGCTGTTTAGCCTCCGGTGTTGCAACCAGAGTTCCCTTTACGATAATGGCAGCTCCTACATTAAGCTTGCTGATCTCCGCAAAATTATCCATGGTGTCATGATAGACTACCTGAAGTGTATCAAAACAGGAACCGTCATGAAGTACAATAAATCCAAATGCCTTGGAGCCACGTACACTGCGTACCCAGCCGCCTACGGTCACTTCCTGATCCAGAAAGGTTTCCCGGTCTGTGTAAATTTCTTTTACAGTTGTAAGTTTCATAATCTATTTCCTCTCTCTGTTTAATGATAACTCGTGATATAAAAAGCGAAGCAGATGTACAAACATCCGTTTCGCTTTCTAGTATATCCCATTCACTGTGTTCCTGCAAGGTGTAAATGCAGGAGTTTTACGGCAAAATATCAGAGTTTTTCCACAAAGCGCATAAAGGCGGCTCTGCCTTCCTCTGTACATTTATAAACACCGGCATCCTCCAGCACATGAACGAACACATTGCCAACTTCCTTCTGAAGGATCTCATGGATATTGTCTTTGTTCAGATCCTTATATTTTGGAAGGAACTTCTGTACCCATGCGGCATGTTTTTCAATCTTTTCGTTGGAAGAAACGTTTTTTCCTTCCAGAATGTACTCTTCCAGAAGCTCCAGCTCTTCTTTCAGACGTGCCGGAAGTACCGCCAGACCCATAACCTCGATCAGACCGATATTTTCCTTTTTAATATGATGATATTCTGCATGAGGATGGTATACGCCCAGAGGATTTTCCTCTGTGGTAATATTATTTCTCAGTGTAAGGTCAAGTTCAAACATATCATCTCTTTTACGGGCGATCGGTGTGATCGTATTATGCGGCTCTCCGTCTGTTTCCGCAAATATAAATGCATCTTCGTCCGTATATCCTCTCCATACCTCCAGGATATGTGAAGCAAGGTCGATCAGACGTTTCTCATCCTTATGACGGATACGAAGAACAGACAGCGGCCATTTTACGATTCCTGCCTCCACATCCTCATATCCCGGAATCACTACGTTTTTCTCAATGGGAGCCTTTGCCATAGCAAAAGTATAGTGACCTCCCTGGAAATGATCGTGACTTAAAATGGATCCGCCTACAATGGGAAGATCCGCATTGGATCCGAGGAAATAATGAGGAAACAGCTTTACAAAATCAAAAAGCTTGATAAAGGTATTTCTCTCGATCTTCATTGGAGTATGCTGACTGTTAAATACAATACAGTGCTCATTGTAATATACATAAGGTGAATACTGGAATCCCCACGGGCTGTCGTTTACTGTAATGGGAATGATCCTGTGGTTTTCTCTTGCCGGATGGTTCACACGGCCTGCGTAACCTTCATTTTCAGGGCAGAGAAGACATTTGGGGTAACTGCTTGCCTTTACATTTTTTGCTGCCGCAATGGCTTTTGGATCCTTTTCCGGTTTTGACAGATTGATGGTAATATCAATATCTCCATAAGGACTTTCCACTGTCCATTTCTGATCTTTTTTTACACGATAACGGCGGATATAATCGCTGTCCTGGCTTAATTTATAAAAATAATCCGTAGCCTCCTGAGGGCTGCTCTGATATCTGTCCCAGAATTCTTTCTGAACCTGAGCAGGTCTTGGCATCAGGCAGTTCATAAGACGTGTATCAAAAAGATCACGGTATACAACGCTGTCCTCGATCAGTCCACGTTTTACAGCCTCATCCAAAAGCTCTCCCAGTGTTTCTTCAAGGTTCACATTTTCCGGTACTTCTTCCGGTTCTGTGTATTCCTCTTCATGAAAAACATCCAGAAGAAGATTGATGGTATAGTTTTTTTCACATTCCGGTGTCAGTCCTGTCTCGATTCCATACTGTACCAGTTTTCTGATGCTTTTGCTTAACATATCTGTCTTTCCCTCCTGATTTTATGCGATCACATGAGCGCCGTCACCGATATCTACTACATAAAACTCTGCCTCGTGTCCGACTTTTTCTTTGTACTGTTTTCCGATCGTATCAATAAAATGATCTACTGCGTCATTTTTTACAATGCTTACGGTGCAGCCTCCGAAACCGCCGCCTGTAATACGGGAACCGATCACTCCCGGAATCTGCCATGCCAGATCTACCAGAATATCAATTTCCTCACAGGAAACCTCATAATCATCACGAAGGGAAACATGAGAAGCATTCATCAGTTTTCCAAACTCCTCAACATTATCCGCTTTCAGGGCATTGACTGCTTTGACCGCACGCTGATTCTCATAAACTGCATGTTTTGCACGCTTTCTGCAGATATCGCTTGTAATAGCAGACATGTGAGCTTCAAACTCTTCCTCGCTGAGATCTCCCAGAGTTTTGATGTCAACTTCTTTCTGAAGTTCTTTAAGAGCTGTCTCACATTCATTTCTTCTGTCATTGTACGCAGAGCCTACCAGGCTGTGTTTCACTTTACTGTTTGTAATAACGATTCTTGCGTCTTTCAGTTTTACCGGAGCGTATTCATAATCCAGTGTGCTGGTATCAAGGAAGATCGCACAGTCTTTTTTGCCCATGGCGCTTGCAAACTGATCCATAATACCGCAGTTCATTCCATTAAAATTGTTCTCAGAATACTGTCCGATCAACGCCAGATCCTGCATGGACAGTTCCTCAACGCCAAACATATCCTTCAGCATCAGGCCTGTAAGAACTTCCAGAGATGCGGAAGAAGAAAGTCCGGAACCGTTGGGAATATTTCCATAGATCAGGAAATCCACACCATGCTCCAGCTTAATGCCTCTTTTTTCAAAAGCCCACATAACGCCCTTCGGATAGTTTGTCCAGCCTGCCTGATCAGAAGGGATCAGATCGTCCAGTGAAGATTCAAGCACGCCCAGTCTGGAAAAGTTCACAGAATAAAAACGTAATTTTCTGTCGTCTCTTTTACGAGCCAGTCCATATGTACCCAGTGTCAGAGCGCAGGGAAATACATGTCCGCCATTATAATCTGTATGTTCTCCGATCAGATTTACTCTTCCCGGCGCAAAGTATTCACGGATTTCTCCGCCTTCCCCATAAACCTCCACAAATTTTTCCATCAGTTCTTTCTGCATAATGCTGCCTCCTGTTTCTGAAGAATCCTCTTCTTTTTTATTTATTTTCAGGAAGGTGCGCCCTGTCAATAGGTCGCACTTTCCAGATAGGTAATAAAATTATTTCCTGCCTTTTTAAACATTTTTGTACTGTCCTGCATTCCGTAAGGCTTCACTTCTCCGGTAGCCGGATCAAGAAGCCAGGTATTATATTCATCATAACCAACGATCACAACACTGGAATTTTCTCCTGTTTTTGCGATCACTGCTCTCTGGGCGCTGATCTCATACAGAATGTTTTCCAGACTACAGCCGGAAAGGTCGATTATTTTTCCGGTATCTCCCATTCCGTCCTGAAGCACTTTTTTATCCCAGGATCCTGACCGGATGATCTCCGGAATGTCCTCTGGGTTCAGAGTAATCTGTGTTTTCAGATTGCCTCGCTCCCATACATATTGCTGGGCTCTGTTCAGAACAACTCCCATCTGGGAATCTGCGCGTCTTACTGCTGATGCAGGATCTGTCCATGTACTGTCCAGACCGCCTTTTCCATATACATAATACAGTTCTTCCTGGGGTGTTTCCACCTCCAGTTCCACAATATGCTCTTTCACACTGCGCATTTTGGACCTGAGAACCAGCGGCTTGTCTGATTCCGGTTTATCCTCAAAGGTCAGACGGGTCATAACCCCCTGACGGTCAGAACCGGTCTGCTCTGCAATTACCAGCTTGGCAGTTTTATTTCCGTTGTTCATAATATTGTCCTTTTTCCGGACAGAATAACCCTGCTTCCCTTTTACCGCAAGCTGAAACTCCATAAGCGTCCGGCCCACTACAGGATTAACAATATACATTCCTTCCTGGTGATATTCTTTTTTCAGATTACCCTCAAAATCCTCGATCCGAAATGATATCAGCCCTTCTGTGCTGTGTCCGTTTTCATCGGTCAGAATATCTCCGCTCTGAAGAAGTCCGTAAATCAGATCTTCATTCATAAATCCCAGAGTGCGAAGCTCCTGTCCCTGCCCCGGTGCGATCAGCCTTACCTTCTGAGAATCAAAATCCATCATCTGTATCTGACCCGCCTTCTCTCCCTGGACCACGATCCAGGCTGCATGAGCATTGGTATCGGAAACCACAAAATTATCTCTGTTGATTCCCTCTGCCAGCACCTTATAGCTGCTCTCGTCAATGTTGATCTGATAAAGGTCTTTCGCCATCACCAGAAACAGCTGATTATCCCTGTTTACATAAGAGAGGATCCCCAGATCATCTTTCAGGAATTCATAGGACTCTGTACCTGGTATAAAAACTTTTTCCTCTACCATGTTCTGGTCGCTGTTATAATGATAAATGCCAACACCGCTGTACCCTTCATGGTTTCCACGGCTCATATATCCATAAACCATAAAGTCCACGTCGCCGTTTTCTTCCACACCAAGAAGTTTCATATCATGGTCTGTGTCTGCATCCCGGGAATCACTGTCAACATTTCTGCGGAAGCTGAATACGTCCACAAATTTCCCGCTTTCCGGCGCATAAGTCCACAGCTCGCCCTCCCGGACAAAAGCCACCACAGAGGCATCTTTATTCGCCATGTAGGAAACGTCTTTATTTCCCACGCCAAGAAGCAGGCCTTTATCGCTGATCACAGAAAGCTCCGGATTAAAAATCTGACGGGCTGATCTTGTAAAATCAAGAAGCATAATACGTGTTTCCGTGTAACGCATTCTGTAAAAATCTGTCACATTATAATATTCTGCTTTTCCCTCATCATTGGCAGCCATGATCTCATATTCCAGAGAAATACTGGCTGTACTCTCATTGATATCCTTAATCACCGGAATACCGGCTCTGGAAATCTGAGGGTGTAAATTTCCCCAGCTTACATCTGCCAACGGTGAGGTAATGGAAATATCAGCAAAATTACGGGCTGACGCTTCTGTTGCTTCCAGATATGGTCCCAGTTCATCTGCTGTGGTCTTATCCATACACTTCTGAGCAAAGGATGAGGCAAAGGCCACATACTCTGCAACATTGGTTGCGGCTCTGGAAACAACCCTTGTGTAATAATAGGCCTCGCCGGAATCCGTATCCAGAGTAATCTGCATGGAATACTCCTGATTCATCAGAAGACCTGCGCTGATCTGCACTGAAGTTCTGAGATACCCGTCTCCGGAAGATTCCAGCGCGCTGATCTTTCTGTTTTCAATCACTTTGGTTCCATCTGAACTTCTGATCTCGTAAGAAAGGCTTTTTACCTCTGATTCGTGAGGAGCTACCACCAGAGATACTGTACGGGTAGTATCCAGCGGCGTAATACATTCCCTGACAAAATCAGCCTGCATGGGCTGTCTGTATCCATGCATCAGATTGGAAAGGGTTCCTCCAAAATCAATCATCACTTCCGGAAGAACCGGATTGTTCATATCAGAACGGTCATCTGTGGACCGGCTGTTCATCAAAAGCGCAGTTCCGGTCACTCCCAGCACAAACACCAGAAAAAGCACTGCAAACTTGCGAAAAAACTTTTTCATCTGTCTTTACACCGCTCCCTTCTGATTATCCCCGGGATAAAGAAGCTGTTCCAGCGTAAGCTCCCCATGAAGAGCCTCTGTCATTTTTTTCAGCTTGTCTGTACTCTGTTCTTTTCCGTTCTTTACCGCGCGGATCAACAGATTCTTAGGCGTGTGCTCCATATCAATAAATTCCAGGATCTGTGTGGAATATCCTTTTGATTCCAGAAGATTAGCCCGGATTCCATCTGTGATAAGAGCAGATATACGCTCTTTCAGAATTCCGTATTTCAATACAGGCTCCAGAAGTTCACTGCTGATCTTACCGTTCAGCTCATGCTGACAGCAGGGTACGGAAAAAATCACTTCTGCTCCCCACTCGACAGCCTTTGCCAGTGCGTAATCCGTTGCCTTATCACAGGCATGCAGAGTAACCACCATGTCCACTTTCTGAAGGCCTTCATATCCGGCTATATCCCCCTGGCAGAAATGCAGTTTGTCATAACCGTAGCTTTCTGCCAGACGGCTGCAGTTTTCGATCACATCCGCCTTCAGATCAAGTCCCACGATATTCACATCATACCCTCTCAGCTCCCGGAGAAAATAGTACATGGCAAAGGTCAGATATGACTTTCCGCAGCCAAAATCTACGATTGTAATTTCTCTGTCCCTGGAAAGCCGGGGAAGGATATCCTCTATAAATTCCAGAAAACGATTGATCTGTTTATATTTATCATAGGCTGAAACATGAACCTTCCCCTCAGGGCTCATAACTCCCAGATCCACCAGAAAAGGTACCGGTTTTCCTTCCGGAAGGATGTATTGCTTTACCCTGTTGTGTGAAAGTATTTTTGCGGGCTTTTTTACAGCGTGAGGCTTCACTTTAATGGTCTGTTTTCCTTTTTTGCTTACAAGAACACTGCCGTCTGCGCTGCTGCCCTGTACCTGGAGCTGAGAATAATCTCCCGAAAGAGCCTGTTCCATATAGGCCAAAAGCTCTTTTCTGGTATAATTTTCATGAAGGACCTTTGTCCCCACTGTGGAGGATGCCTGGTACAGAATCCTGCCCTTCAGCTCCACCGGTCGTATTCTCACTCTTGATGGAATTTCCTTTTTCCTGCTGCCGCTGAGTACGGCAAGTATCAGTTCCTCGCTGATCTGCTCCTCCAAAAATTCCTGTAACGTTTTTATCATTTCTATATAACTCTTTCTCGCCTTTATTCAGGCGTTCCGGCCTGCCCCTTTCAGTATCCGCGGCATCTTCTCCTTCTGCATCGTCTTCTGGATATCTCCTGATACAAAAGCACTTCTATCAGATCTTCCAGTCTTTCCAAAGATACCGACTGAACCTCCATTGTGTTTTCTTCTGTTTCCCTGATATTTTGGCAAATCCGGCGCAGCATCCATCTGTCCGGATATTCGTCATAAATACGGCTTCCTTCATAATCCAGAAGCTGACATTCCTTTTCTACCCTTTCCTGTAGCCTGCGGGCAGTTTCCGGATACCAGGATTTCATCAGCGCAAATTCCTTTTCCTGTATATTTTCTCTTTCATAAAGTAAAGGATCTGCGTATGCTGCATAAAACGGAAAAAATTCATCATAATACATAGACAGGCTCCCACTTATTCCAAGCTCTTCTTTAAACTATGCCGAAAAAGCTCAGATGTTACTTTTTATGCCTGCATTTCTCTCAGTATTCTTCTGGTAAGCTTCATGCTGTGTTCAATTGCCAGCTTCTCAAAAGCAGGATAATCCACTTCCGCGCTTCCATCCGCTTTGTCAGAAATAGCACGGACCACCAGACACGGCACATGGTTCAGATATGCTGCGTGCGCAATGGCAGCGCCTTCCATTTCAACTGCATAAGCGCCAAATTCGCTGACAATAACATCCTTCACTGCCTGATCTGCCACAAACTGATCACCGGAAGCAATTCTTCCCTCAAATACCTGAATATCCGGATTTACCTCTTTGCACACCTTTACTGCCAGGCTGCGAAGAGCATCATCGCTTCCAAAAGAAAACGCATCCATACCCGGAACCTGTCCCTTTTTGTATCCAAAAGCTCGTGCATCCACATCATGATGGATCAGATCTGTAGAAACTACAATATCTCCAATATTAATATCATTATTCAGACTTCCTGCAATTCCTGTGTTGATCAAAACTTCTGCCTGAAAATCATCTACCAGGATCTGAGCGCAGACAGCTCCATTGACTTTTCCGATGCCGGACTGGACAACGACTACCTTTTTTCCTTCCAGAGTTCCTGAATAAAACTCCATGGAAGCTTTTCTTGTAATCTGTGTATCCTCCATGAGAGCCTTCAGTCCTGCAACCTCATCGCTCATTGCTCCTATAATTCCAATACATCTCATATTAAAATTCTCCTGTCTTATGGTCTGTAATCTGTTTTATCAGTTTAAACAAAATGCTTCCGAAGCATCTCCGGTAATGGCATTTTTACCTGTATGTTCCGGGATTTTGACATATATGCCAAAGCACCTGGCAGGACAGTAATGTAACCTGCTTATCCATTATAACAAAAGTTTCGTTTATATGGAAACTTTTTTTAAATTCTGCTATAATGTGTTTCAGCAATGAATAGCACCCCAAAATCCATTACATCAGGGAGGAAAAACAAATGAGATACAAAACAAGCGGAGTATGTTCCAGCGCCATTGAATTTGAACTGGACGACCAGAAAAAAATACACAATGTAAAATTCCAGGGCGGCTGCTCCGGAAACACTCAGGGCATTGCCCGTCTTGTAGAAGGCATGGAAGCAGAGGAAGCGATCAATCGTCTTGAGGGAATCCGCTGCGGTGTACGTCCTACCTCCTGCCCGGATCAGTTATCAAAAGCTTTAAAAGAAGCTCTGGCCTGATTATTCCACAATAAAAAAATGGCTGCGGAATCTGAATAAAATTCCGCAGCCATTTTCTGTTATCCGTCTTTTCTGTCCCATTTGTCACAAAGTGACTGGATATCTCTGGAAAAACGATCCAGATCTTTGTTGGAACAGCCCTCGTTCTTTTTAATAACAGACAGAAGTCTTTGTCCCATTGCAACCAGCTTCTCAAACGCTCTGGCAGCCTTGCTGTTTCTGGAGGAAATATGGATTCTTTCCAGCTTCACTCCCGTTGTTTCATAAATACATACATTTTCTTTCAGATCATAAACGGTTCCGCTGAAAGGTGCCACTGCGTCCAGTCCTTTTTCTTCCCGCAGCCTGTCAGCAAAAAGTTCCGTAACCGTATCGTCTCCATGAGTGACAAACACCCTCTCAGGTTTCTTTTCAAAGGCTCCGATCCAGTCAAGAAGACCGTTCACATCTGCATGGCCGCTGATTCCCGGCATCTGACAGATTTCCGCCTCCACATGGATTTCCTCTCCAAAAAGCTTCACTTCTGTCGCACCTTCCAGAAGCGCTCTTCCCAGCGTTCCAACTGCCTGATATCCCACAAAAAGAATGGTGTTCTTTTTATTCCAGAGATTATGCTTCAGATGGTGTTTGATACGACCTGCATCACACATTCCGCTTGCAGATATGATCACTTTGCAGTCCTCATCAAAGTTGATCGCCCGCGAATCATCACTGGTAACGGAAGTTTTTAACCCCGGAAAGCTTAGAGGATTGATTCCCTTACGGGTCAGTGCAACAGCCTCCTCATCAAAGCAGTCATACTTGTGTTCCCCAAAAATTGTTGTAGCCTCGTTTGCAAGGGGACTGTCCACATATACCTTGAAATTCCCGTGTCCTGTAACTCTTCCTTCTTCTTTAATCTGCCGGATAAAGTACAGCATTTCCTGAGTACGACCTACAGCAAAGGAAGGAATCACAAGATTTCCACCTCTGTCAAAGGTTCTCTGGATCACTTCGCTGAGAAGTCCCACATAATCCGGTCTTTCTCCATGGCTTCTGTCACCGTAAGTGGATTCCATCACCACATAATCAGCCTCATGAAGCCAGGTAGGATCTTTGATCAAAGGCTGCTTTGTGTTTCCAATATCTCCGGAAAAGACAATTTTTTTCTTTGTTTCTCCTTCCGTGATCGTAATTTCAATACTTGCTGATCCCAGAAGATGCCCGGCGTCTACAAATCGTACCTCGATCCCTTCTGCCGGAGTCACGGTTTTTTCGTAGGGACAGGAAACAAAATTTCGGATCACGCCCATTGCGTCTTCCATAGTATACGCAGGAATAAATTCCGGTTTGCCCTGACGGCGTCCCTTACGGTTTCTCCATTCAGCCTCAAACATCTGGATATGAGCGCTGTCACGGAGCATAATGTCACAGAGATTGCAGGTAGCGTCTGTGGCATACACCGGTCCCTGAAAACCTTTGGCATAAATTGCAGGAAGATTACCGGAATGGTCCATATGAGCATGGGTCAGCAGTACAAAATCCAGATCCGCAGGATTTCCCGGAATATCTCTGTTTTCATAATAATCCGGCCCCTGCTCCATGCCGCAGTCTACCAGAAACTTTTTTCCTGCTGCTTCCAGATAGTAACAGCTTCCTGTCACTTCGTGCGTTGCACCGATAAATGTAATCTTCATATGCAAGCCCCCTTTGTCAGACAATCTTTATTAAATTGAAATATTTTATAACTATTATACACGATTTCCCGTAATTTTAACAGCTGTTTTTCAAAAGAAAGCAGGACAGGATACTCAGATCCTGCCCTGGCTTCAAAGGTTTGTCGTATTCGTTGACGAGTTATTTTTTACACGTCCAACATATGTTTTGTCGTAATCTCACTGTTTACCTGTTATCTAATGCGAGCATTTCACGCTGCCTGATGGTAATGGCGGTTGGCAGTTGTTTTTTCTCTACATCCTGCAGTCTGCATCCATGCTCCGCTATTCAGTTGTCAGTGTTATGTTTTGTATGTCATAAAATTTGTTTCTTTCCAAAGGTATCGTCCCTTATACCGCGGAAATCCACATGATTACTTAATTAATATTCCGCTTGTAAGCGTAGATGTTGATTCCTTGATTGTGCCGTCCTTGGCAGCATGATAACCACGCACACGATAATAAGTACCGCTGGGAACTGCAACGTTTAATCCTCGGCTTAGGCTTGTTGCATCGTCTGCAGTAAACTCCCAGTACTTGTAGGTTCCGTAGCTTCCATTTACCTTACGTTCAAGATATAAAGACAAATATACCTTGTCACAGGCATGATGGCACTGAGTTACGCCATAAATTCCAATTTCATTGCTGGATATTCTCTGAACCTTTACTGTTCCAAAATTCAGATGATTTCCCCGAAGCAGACTATAGCTGGTATCTTCCGCATAGTCCGCTGTAGTTTCCAGTTCATCCATAATGCTGAGCGACTGAGCTGAAACCACAGCTGTATTTCCCACTGCAAGGATTCCTGCCACTAAACTAATCCCCAGCATCCGTTTCCATCTACTGATCATTATCCCTCCTTTCCTCTGCAACCAACCCTTACATAAGTAATACGACAGAAATTTGAAAAAATCACGCTAAAATTTCATTTGTTCTAATATTTTTTTCAATTCCTGCTCTTCTATTTTCCCTGATAAATAATATAACGTTCCATTAATTTCCCAATGGGCAGAATAACTTGGCTTCCGGTCCTGGTCCCCTTGAATTTTTTCTATAAATATCTTCTGTCCTTCCGCTCCTTGAATAACATCAAACTTCTGGGTTGAATCTGCACTGATAATTTTACTTGCTGCATCCATATTTTGTTTGTCAACAATATAACTAATAATATTATCTTTATATTGGTATTCAATCCGTGCAATATCCACTGTCGTGTCTATCTCATAGCTCACAAACTCAAATCCATTGGGTCTGTAATAAAACTCCGGCATTTCTACTCCCAGCTGTTTTTCAATTTCCTCTACAGCTTCATATTCTGCCGTATCCACTTTTTCATTTTGCTCACTGTTATCAACTACTGTCTTTGTATCATTTCCACTCCACACACGTATATTGTTTATCAGATAATTTCTGTTCGCCTGGCTTGTCATACTGGCGGCAAATATACAGGTACAGCACAGCAGTGCAACTCCAGCTACCTTCCCCACATGCACCCTGCCATATTTTCTTCTGCCGGAAGAGGGATCCTGTGAAACTTTTATATCCGCAAACTTTCCTGTTTCTAGGACGTCTTCTGCACACGCAGCTTTTCCTGTCTTCAGACCCTCTTCTGCAACCGCAACTTTTCCTGTCTTTAGACCGCCCTCTACAGCTACAGTTTTTCCTGTCTCCGGAAATTCTTCTTCATTCGCAGCCTCTATGCCTGAAGCTTCTGCCATATCTGCATATTCTTCTCTATATACGCCCTCTCTCTTCAGCCTGTCGACCAGATTTTCATACGAACGTGCTTCTGCTTCACTATCCTCAGGCTCATAGTCTTCAAAATCTTTGTCCGCAAAAAGTTCCCGTTCCATCTGCGCAGCTGCTTTCACATACTGCTCATCTAAAAATATCTTTTTTCCTTTGTCTGATGCCTGATTATTCTGTTGTTTTCCATTCCTTTTAACTTTATTTTTCATGGTTTTCTCCCAGTGCCGTATTCTCAGACATTTGAATTTATTTCTCTGCTTTCCATAAATTCTCTGAACTGCCTCATAACGGCTTTCAGGAGCCTGACGGACTTCATCTCTGTTGCTATTCCCGGCAGCCGGCCGGATTTCATTCCCTTAACTGTTCGCTTCTCTTACTGCCACAAACCGTAATTTATTTCGGAGTACCTCCTGCAGTAAATTTTGTGTTCTTGACAATTCTTTGCCATTGGTTCATATTTATTGGTAACAAAAAGATTTATTCAGGAGGAATCCCCTATGAAACATATTGTACTTACCGGCGGAGGTACTGCCGGACATGTCACTCCAAACATCGCTCTTATTCCCGCTCTCAGAGAAGCCGGATACCAGATTTCCTATATTGGTTCCTATGATGGAATCGAAAAAAAGCTGATCGAAGAGCTTGGTATTCCCTATTATGGTATTTCTTCCGGAAAATTAAGGCGCTACTTTGATGTAAAAAATTTCACAGATCCTTTCCGTGTATTAAAAGGCTTTCATGAGGCAAAAAAACTGCTGAAACAGCTGAAACCGGACGTGGTATTTTCCAAAGGCGGATTTGTCACTGTTCCTGTTGTAATCGCTGCAAAGAAGCGTAAAATTCCGGCAATCATCCACGAATCTGATATGACTCCCGGACTTGCCAATAAACTCTGTCTTTCTTCCGCCTCAAAAATATGCTGTAATTTCCCGGAAACAGTAAAAAGTCTTCCTCCGGAAAAAGCAGTTCTTACCGGAACTCCTATCCGTGAAGAACTCCTCAGCGGAGACAAGGAAGCCGGACGCCTTTTCTGCGGTTTCACTTCAGATAAACCTGTGCTTATGGTAATCGGAGGAAGCCTGGGAGCCGCGTCAGTTAATGAGCATATCCGCAGCATCCTTCCAGAGCTTCTGAAAGAATTCCAGGTGATCCATCTCTGCGGAAAAGGCAAAACCGACGAATCCCTGAAAGGAACAGAAGGCTATGTTCAGTTTGAATATATTAAAAAAGAGCTTTCTGATCTTTTCGCTCTGGCTGATATTGTAATTTCCAGAGCCGGGGCCAATGCCATCTGCGAGATCAGCGCTCTTCATAAACCAAACCTTCTGATCCCGCTTTCTGCCAATGCCAGCAGAGGCGATCAGATCCTTAACGCCCGTTCCTTTGAACGTCAGGGCTACAGTATGGTTCTTGAAGAGGAAGAAATCACTGACGAAAAGCTTCTGTCAGTAATCCGAAGTCTGTATGCAGACCGTCATAAATATGAAAAGGCAATGTCTGCAGGCAGTCAGATGGATTCCATTCACCATATTGTTTCCATGATCGAAGAATGTGCAGGATCCAGATAGTCCAGTAACTTTTAATATCTTTTATGCAGCTTTTCAAGCTCTGCTTTCATCCATTTTCTTGTCCGGAGGATACGGTTATTCACATTATTTCTTGTGATACCGTATTCCTCTGCGACAGAATCCGGAGAAATCCCAAAATATTTCACCATAATCAGGATATTATAATTTACAGGATTTACGCGGCGCAGTTTGAGCAGTACCTGTTTTCTGTACTCAATCTGTTCCCGGTCCAGCATGATCCTTTCTGGATTCAGCTTTTCCTCACTGGTTTTTCTGCGCTTCCATTCCTCCAGAACAACATATTCCTGTCTTTTCCATGGTTTCTTAAAATAATCTTTTGTTTTATTGACAGTTGCTATAAATATCAGCGCTCTCAGTTTTTCCTCATTACCCAGATCCAAAGTATCCATGATCTCATAGAGATGATAAAACACTTCCTGACTGATATCTTCTGCCAGCATTCTGTCCTTTACAAGCCTGTAAGCGCTTTTTACAGAGAATCTATGGTATTTCCTATAAATATCATTAAAATCCTCGTTTTTCATCTTTTGTACAATACCTGATTCCTATTTCAGTTTTGCCAGAATCTCATCTCTGTCCTCATCGGTAAGACTGCCCGGCGTCCAGGTCAGTCCCACACCGTCTCCCTGATATCTGGGAATCAGGTGCATATGAAAATGAAATACTGTCTGTCCTGCAATTTCCCCATTATTCTGTACAATATTAAATCCGTCACATCCCAGTGCATCTGTCAGCTTCTTTGCCATATGCTTTGCCAGAATCATTGCTTTTCCTGCTGTTTCATCCGGAAGCTCATAAATATTTGCCGCATGGACTTTCGGCAGGATCAGAGCGTGTCCTTTACTTGCCGGACCCAGATCAAGAATCACACGAAATTCTTCGTCTTCATACAGTGTTGCAGACGGGATCTCGCCATTTGCGATTTTACAAAAAATACAGTTTTCCATCATATACTTCTCCTTTGAATTATGAACTATTGTTTCTTCTATTCTCTCGTACTTTGTCGATTTTTTCAACATGAAATTTCTTGCCCGAAACAGGCGGGAATGGTACACTGCAAACGAGGTGACAGATTATGCAGGAAAATTTAACTTTAGAACAGCAGAAAAAAGAGCTGCAAATGACTTTATCAAAATTCACCCATGAAATACGCAATCCGGTAGCATTGATCCAAAGCGAGCTTCAAATGATCGCTTCTGCTCATCCTGAGCTGAATTCTTATGACGGCTGGTACAGTATCATGGAAAATCTGGAATATATCAGAGAGCTGCTGAACGAACTGTCCCGTTACAACAACGCAGAGCAGCTTTCCCCTGTACAAACAGATATTACACTCCTTTTAAAAAGTATTATCCGTTCCTTCCAGCCTGCTCTGGAGTATCTTGGAATCACCCTGGAAACAGACATTCCCCAGACCCTTCCCCTTCTCTGTCTGGACCAGACCAAAATCCATCAGGCGATTCTGAACCTTCTGAGAAATGCCCAGGAATCCATTCAGCACTCTCATGGTACGATTTCTGTTACAGCAGCCGCTGTTCCTGACGGCATCTGTATTTCTGTCTGCGACAACGGATGCGGAATGACAGAAACCCAGATAAAAAATATTTTCAATCCCTTCGTTACCTACAAGCCCACAGGAACGGGACTGGGGCTTCCTGTCACCCGCCAGATCATCGAGGCACACGGCGGCAGTCTGAAGGTTCGAAGTATGCCGGGCAAAGGTACTGAATTTCAGGTTCTTTTCCGCCTGTGATAACAAAAAACTGCCAGCAGAAAGCCGGCTGCCAGTCCCCCCATATGCGCGGCGTTATCCACGCCGCTACTGGCAAATCCAAAGTACAGAGAAAAAGCTGCCAGAACAAGAATCTGCCGTACAGACAGATCCTGCAGGCGTCCTTTATTTCTTATCACAACATAGATCATTGCACCCATCACAGCAAATACCGCCCCGGAGGCTCCTGCTGATACCGCATATTCTCCCTGTCTTAAATCCACTAACAGAGAAATCACACTTCCCGCCATACCTCCAGCCAGATAAACTATCATAAAACGGACTTTTCCGATCACTCTTTCCAGGCGGCTTCCCAGAACAAACAGCACCAGCATATTATTGAGCAGATGCTCAATCCCAAAATGAAGAAACATACTGGTAAACAGACGATAAAATTCCCCGTTTTCTACGATCAGCGGAGCATAGGCAGCGCCCCAGTCCAGCATATGAAGCGTATCCTGTGAGAGTCCTGTAAATTCCACCATAAGAAATACAGCAATATTTATGATAATCAGTACAATCGTTGCAGGTTCCTTTCGAAATTCTTCCAAACACATCACCTCTTTGCCAAATTATAAGCGATTTTATTTCTGTTATCAAGATATCTCAGAATGTTTTTGCAACATTCAAAACACCTACACGATGCATAGATATTTGGGGCAGGATAAAGACGTATAAAAAAGGAAGCGCTTTATATTGCGCTTCCCCGTCTGCCCGAACGGTTTCCGTTCATTGACATTTCATATTCCTTCAGTTTTTGCGCTGCTTCCCTGCTTATTGCTTTTGGCACCTGAATCTGTATTGTCACATACTGGTCGCCTTTTACAGAAGGATTCTGCATGGAAGGAACCCCCTTTCCCCTCAGACGGATTTTTCCGCCGCACTGAGTTCCTGCCGGAACCCTGCACATTACATCTCCGTACAGAGTCGAGAATTTTGCCTCTCCGCCCAGAACTGCTGTAATAAAGGGAATCTCTGCTTTTGTATAAATATCCTGACCTTTTCTTTCCCATCCGGTTTCCGGTTCCACATGAACCTTCAAAAAAAGATCACCTGCTGCTCCGCCTCCGTATCCGGGATTTCCTTTCCCCTTCAGACGGATGCTCTTTCCATCCTCAATTCCTGCCGGAATATGCACCTGAAGCTTCTGGGCTTTTCCATTAGGATCCGAAAGCTGCAACATCCTGTCACATCCAAAAACAGCTTCTTTAAAACTGACGCTTACCTCTGAACGCAGGTCGCTGCCCCGCCCGGCGCTCTGTCTGCCTCCAAAGTCCTGATAACCCCGAAAACCTGAATTTCCTGTAAAACCACTTCCGGAACCTGCCCGGTCTCTTCCGGTATATCCGCCCTGACCACGGAACATATCTCCGAATATATCCCCAAAAATATCATCCATATTGCCATTTTCAAAATGATATTCCCGGTAAGTGCCGTTTCCATCCTGACCGAAGTCAAAACCTCCGAATCCATTTCCATTACCCGAAAATCCGCCACGGAAACCTCCTGCATTTTCTGCATGAGCTCCCTCTTCAAATGCGGCAAAGCCAAACTGATCATATAGTTTCTTTTTTTCTGTGTCACTGAGAACATTATATGCCTCTGTAACCTCTTTAAATTTCTGTTCTGCCTTCTTATCCCCCGGGTTCATATCCGGATGATACTGCTTGGCAAGTTTTCTGTATGCTCTTTTGATTTCCTTTTCATCAGCATTTCTGCTCACTCCAAGGACCTCATAATAGTCTCTTTTCGCCATTATGCCACCTCCGGTTCACAAGTCCTGCAAAAAGGAGATGCCGGCAAGTTACTGCTGCATCCCCCTGTCTTTTGTTCTATTTGTAATATAACACTTGTTTTTATTTTTGTCAATAACCGGATGAAAAAACATCAGAAATTATCATTCAACTTCACTCCTGTTTCATTGAGCATAGCCACCAGAAGCCCATACTTAAACTCCTGGATCTGCCTTCGTTCTTCCAGGAAGATTCCCACCACGCCTTTCACTTCTTCTTCATCACGAACAGGAAGATACATAGCTTTTGCAGTCGGAAGCGTATGAGTGCAGGCGCCTGCCCGATGCTGGTTTGCTACCACCCATTTTGCAACCGCCTTTTCCTGAGGGGTAAGAAGAGAATCCAGGCTGTTTTTGTCTGCGCCTTGCTGCGGAAACAACATTGTCTCCTCCAAAAGCCCCTCTTTGTTGACCGGATAAATAACAAGCGATAAATCCAAAAGCTTCTCTATCTGAGCGGCTAACTGCTGCCAGACCTCTTTTTCGGATTTGCAACGGCGGAGCTTCTGACTGTTTTCCAGAAGTATTTCTGTTCTATAGGCTTTTTTTACACTTTCTTTATTCTGAAGCTTCAGCTTTCTTGTCTGGGACGCTGTAAAAAGCCCAACAATAAACAGCATAATAAACGTAGTCGGATATCCCTTGTCATATGCTTTTAATGAAAAATAAGGCTCTGTGAAAAAGAAGTTGAACGCCAGTACGCTAAAAAGCGACGAATAAACTGCATATATTTTATTGTCAGATATATATGAGGATATAAGAACTCCTAAAATATATACCATAATAATATTAGATTCCGGCAGGTGAAACCTTTGAAGAATATAGGCAGCAATTGTTGTAAGGATCAATATCACATTAATTTCAGCAAACTCCCATAATCTCTGCGCTGCTGTATTCTCCGGATTTTTGTGTACGCCAATATGTTTATATTTTACGACCGGCTTCATATTTTTCATGTCCGGTATAATATAAACATCAATATTCGGGGCAAGACTGTTCAAGGTTTCCAGCACTTCAGATTTTGGCTTTTTCATAAAAAATCTGTGATTTGTCCGGCCAAGAACCACTTTGGAAACATTACTGACAATCGCATATTCCGCCACCTGACTTCCGATATCCGAGCCATACACGGTAACTATTTTTGCGCCAAGGGCTTTCGCAAGTTCCATGTTTCTCCGGACGTTTTGCTTTATTTTTTCGTCCGCCTCCTGCATAGCAGGTGTTTCTACATAAAGTCCTGTAAACTGTGCATGAAATGCATACGCAAGTCTTGCGGCAGACCGGATTACCTTGGCATTTGATTCCGCTGAAGAAATACATGCCAGAATATGTTCTCCTGTATGGTAATCCATATCCCCGGTAATATTCCGTTCTTCCTCTGCAATACGGTTTACACGGTCCGCCGTGCGTCTCAGGGTGATTTCTCGGAGAGCGGCAAGTTTTTCGCGCTTAAAGAAATTATTCATAGCACGTTCTGCCTGCACCGGCTTATAGATTTTGCCCTCTTTCATTCGATCCAGAAGATCTTCCGGTTCAATGTCAATGACCTCCACTTGATCTGCATGGTCAAATACACTGTCCGGGATTCTTTCCCGCACTTCTATATGGGTAATAGACCCCACCAGATCATTGAGGCTTTCCAAATGCTGGATATTGATCGTGGTATATACGTCAATCCCCGCCCGCAGCAGCTCCTTAACATCCTGATACCGCTTTTCATTTCTGCATCCGGGAGCATTGGTGTGAGCCAGCTCATCTACAAGGATCAGCTGAGGTCTTCGTTCCAGCGCACGATCAATATCAAACTCCCTGAGTTTTACTCCTTTATATTCTACTACAAGAGGCGGAATGGTTTCTAACCCCTCCGCCTGTTTGCGTGTGTCCGGCCTGTCATGAGGTTCAATATACCCGGCCACCACGTCTATCTTATGTTTTTTGGCTTCATGCGCCGCTTCCAGCATTGTATAGGTTTTGCCGGAGCCTGCTGCATATCCCAGGAAAATCTTCAGCTTACCCTTGTTTTTTTTCAGCTTCTGCTCTTCCTCATACTGAAGCTTTTTTAACAGATATTCTGAATCAGGTCTTGTATCTCCCATTCCGCCCTCTTCTTTCTGTCAGATCAGTCCCATTGCGCCTGCAATATCAAGATTGCATTTCAGCACATTTACTCTTTCTTCTCCAAAAATTCCAAGTACCTTATGTTCTGTGTTCTCTTTTACAATGTCCTGTACTTCCTGCTCAGAAAGGCCGGAATTTTTAGCTACTGCCGCAACCTGAACCTGCGCTGCCTCCGGGCTGATATGTGGATCAAGTCCGGAACCGGAAGCAGTCAGAAGGTCAGAAGGAATATCCTCTTTTTTTACTCCTGGATGAGTTTTCAGAAACTCATCCAGATCTTCCTGAATTCTTTTTTCCAGTTCAGGATTGGAGTTTGCATAGTTAAAGCTTCCTGAGGATACGCCTGTATACTCGCCGTTTTCTTTCTGCTCCTCTGTGTATGTATTATAATTTACAGAAGAAACTCTTCCTATGAAAAAATAATCCTCTGTAAAATCCTGACCTACCAGCTCGGATCCCACAGCTTCTTCTATATTATTGGTAGGTTCCCCATTTTTGTCGATCAGGTTTCCATTTGCATTATTCTTCATGGTCAGCTGGCTCACACCTGTCAGGGCAAGAGGATAGATGAATGAACAAAGCACGATCATCACTATACAGAATACAACTGCCTTTCCCAGCATTTTTCCAAACTTTTTCATGAAATATTCCTCCTACATTCCAAGCATCGCAAGCATTGGAGCTACAATCAGATCTATCAGCTTGATTCCCACAAACGGGATAATAATTCCGCCAAGTCCATATACTCCCATGTTTCTGAGAAGAAGTCTTTCTGCTTTCATAGGCTTATATTTGACTCCCTTCATGGCAATCGGGATCAGCGCCGGAATAATAATCGCATTAAAGATCAGTGCGGAAAGAATGGCGCTTGCCGGAGTAGCCAGATGCATGATGTTCAAAATCTGCATCTGTGGCAGGACCAGCGTAAACATTGCCGGGATAATGGCAAAATATTTTGCAATATCATTAGCAATACTGAAGGTTGTCAGAGATCCTCTTGTGATCAGAAGCTGCTTTCCGATCTCCACTACCTCAAGGATCTTGGTCGGGTCAGAATCCAGATCCACCATGTTTGCAGCTTCCTTGGCTGCCTGTGTTCCTGAGTTCATGGCAAGACCTACATCTGCCTGAGCAAGAGCCGGAGCATCGTTCGTTCCGTCACCTGTCATGGCTACCAGCTTACCTTCTGCCTGCTCTTTTTTAATGGCTGTGATTTTATCCTCAGGACGACATTCTGCAATGAATCCGTCTACTCCGGCTTCCTTTGCAATGGTTGCCGCTGTCAGAGGGTTATCGCCGGTACACATAATAGTTTTGATACCAATTTCACGAAGACGCTCAAATCTCTCTACCAGTCCCGGTTTCACCGTATCTTTCAAATAAATGACTCCGTAAATCTTGGCGTCTACACATACAACCAGAGGAGTTCCGCCAAGGTTGGAAACTTCTGTTACAATACCTTCCAGGTCAGAAGGAATCTTTCCTCCCTTTTCCTGTACAAATGTTTTAATTGCTTCGTATGCACCTTTTCTGATAACAGTTCCATCTTTGCAGTCAGCCCCGCTCATTTTTGTCTGAGCAGTAAATTCTACAAATTCCATTCCTTCTGTATTCAGACTGTCCGGATCACATCCCATTTTTTTGCCCAGGTCAACTGTAGATTTTCCTTCCGGAGTTCCATCAAGCAGAGAAGACAGAACACTATATCTGATCAGGTCTTCCTTATCTACGCCTTCCACCGGATAAAATTCTGCTGCAAGACGATTACCAAAAGTAATTGTTCCTGTTTTGTCAAGGATCATGGTATCCACATCACCGCAGGCTTCCACAGCCTTACCTGACATTGCGATAACATTAAAACGGGTAACACGGTCCATACCTGCAATACCGATCGCAGAAAGAAGTCCTCCAATGGTAGTTGGGATCAGACATACCATCAAAGCAATTGCCCATGATACCGGAATCTCTACTCCAAGGTAATTTGCAAACGGATAAAGAGTTACCACAACGATCAGGAAGATCAGGGTCAGCACGATCAGAAGCGTATTCAGCGCTATCTCATTTGGTGTTTTCTGTCTGGATGCACCTTCTACAAGAGAAATCATCTTATCCAGGAAAGATTCTCCAGGCTCAGCAACGATTTTTATTTTCAGCCAGTCAGATACTACAGTAGTTCCACCTGTTACAGAGGAAAAATCTCCGCCTGCTTCTCTTGTTACAGGAGCAGATTCTCCTGTAATAGCAGATTCGTCTACAGAAGCGATTCCTTCAATAACCTCGCCGTCATTTGGGATCACCTCTCCCATTTTTACAAGAACAATATCGCCTTTTTTCAGTTCAGACGCATTGATTGTTTTTTCCTGTCCATTTGGAAGAAGTACCCGCGCCTTTGTGTCCTGTTTTGTTTTTTTCAGAGAAGCTGCCTGGGCTTTTCCACGTCCCTCTGCAACAGATTCTGCAAAGTTTGCAAACAGCACTGTCACAAAAAGAATCACTGTTACAATTCCGTTATAAATTCTGTACTCTGCATTTCCTCCGAACAGTGTAGGAAAGAATGTCAGAATCAAAGTGATAATAAATCCAATCTCAACAACAAACATTACCGGATTCTTGATCATATATCTGGGATCCAGTTTCTGGAATGCTCCAATAATAGAAGTTTTCAGAATATCCGGAGTAATGAATTTTGTTTTTTCCTTCTTAGCCATGTTTCTCTTCTCCTTTTTTCTGCATCTACTACATCCACAGCGACAGATGCTCTGCGATCGGTCCCAGTGCAAGAGCCGGGAAGAAGGTCAGTGCTGCAAAGATGTATACAATAAATACAAGAACGATCATAAATACAACATTGTCAGTTCTCAGTGTACCAATGGATTCATTCACTCTCTTCTTGGCCAGAAGGGAACCGGCAATTGCAAGCTGCGCTACAATAGCAATATACCTTCCGAAGAACATTGCAAGTCCTGTTGTAACGTTCCAGAATACACTGTTATCAGCCAGTCCCTCAAAACCGGAACCATTGTTTGCTGCCGAGGAAGCGTATTCATACAATACCTGGCTCAGTCCGTGGAAGGTCGGATTTGTAATACCATCCAGTCCTCCGGAAACTGCAACTGCCAGTGCGGAAAAACCAAGGATCAGAAGCGGATGGATCAGGATTACAATCGCTACCAGCTTCATTTCCTTTCCTTCGATTTTTTTATTCAGATATTCCGGTGTACGTCCAACCATAAGGCCGCAGATAAATACTGCCAGGATCACATACATAACCATGTTCATAAGGCCTACGCCCTTGCCGCCAAACACACAGTTCAGCATCATATGAAGCATTGGCACCAGACCTCCAAGAGGAGTCAGGGTATCATGCATGTTGTTTACTGTACCTGTGGTAAAGGATGTGGTTACTGTGGTAAACAGGGAGGACTGGGCAGTTCCGAAACGAACCTCTTTTCCTTCCATGCTTCCTGCGCTCTGGTCGATTCCCATTTCACCGATCACAGGATTTCCTGCCATCTCTGAATTGTAGCATAACAGCAGTCCGATCATAAAGATGATTGCCATTGCGCCAAATACTACAGCGCCCTGACGTCCCATAAGGATTTTTTTCTTTGCAGGTGCTACTGCAACAGCTGCTGCCTTTACTTTGTTTTTCTTTCGGTCGTGAAGCATATGTCCGAAGGTTACGATGCAGGCTCCCGGAAGAATCATCATGGAAAGCATTTCAACCATGTTTGAGATTACAGTAGGATTCTCAAATGGTGTAGTTGAGTTTGCTCCAAAGAAACCGCCGCCGTTTGTTCCCAGATGCTTGATGGATTCAAGCGCCGCTACCGGTCCCATTGCAAAGTCCTGATATTTTCCTTCAATTGTTTCTACTGTAAAGTTCTGCATCAGTGTCTGCGGTGTTCCCTGGCTTACCAGGATCAGACCTACTATAAAAGATACCGGAATCAGGATCCTGGTTGTGATCCTTACCATATCTCTGTAAAAGTTCCCCAGCTTTCTTCCGGAAAGTCCTCTGCAGAATGCCATACATGCGGCATAACCGCTGGCTGCTGAAGTGAACATCATAAAAATGATGACGCACATCTGCGCTGCATAGGAAAGTCCGCTTTCACCGGAATAATGCTGCAGGTTGGTGTTTGTCATAAAACTGATGATCGTATTAAAGGAAAGAGTTGGTTCCATTCCTTCAATACCATTTGGATTCAGAAACAGAAGATTCTGAATCCTGAGGATCAGGTATCCCACAAAAACCATCACAGCGTTTGCAGTTACCAGAGTAAGGGCATATTTTTTCCAGCCCATATCCTCATTTTTGATACCGCAGATTTTATATATTAAATGATCGATTGGATTAAAAACTTTATCTGCAAAAGTTTTTTGTTCTGTGGCAATGTGATACATGTACTTTCCCATGGGAATCACAAGTATCAGGAAAATTGCCAGCGTAAGAATGATCTGTAACATTTCTCTCCTCCTGTTGCTCTCCCTTTTGTCATAAATTAAAATCCACCATTCTCTGAACAGATCTGTAAATTTTTACAGCTTTTCCGGATATATCAGCGCATATACCAGATAGATGCCAAGTGCCAGAATGATGACTCCCAATGCTATCATAATCTTACTCCGCCTTTCCTCTTATTTTTCTTTTGGATTCACCTGTGATTCGCAGAAATCTGCAAACAGCTTCACAAGGCCAAAGCAGCCAAGAAGAACCGCTATCATCAGAATATCCATCATACTAATCCTCTCCTCTCTGTGCTTTTTTTTGCACATACAGGGATACTCCTGAGAGTTCCTTATTTGTTACTGTTCACTCTGTAAACAGTAACCCTTGTTTCTGTTCTCAGACATTGTATACGAGTTTTTATAAAGTCGGCATTAAGCTCCGGACAGGAGATATTAATTTATCATAAAGAAAAAATAGCGCCATGAAATTATGATTCAAAACGCCCGAAGAAAGCAGAAAAAATTATGCAAATGTTATAATAACTTCTGATTCCCTCTGTTTTCATCCCAGAGCAAAGGATCCGGATTTCTCTAATGGTATTTATTACACCTTAACAAAAAACAGATACAGAAACGCTGACCGCTCTGTATCTGCCATAAAACTTTGTACCGTATTCTGTTTTCCTGCAATATCAGAATATCCGGGACTTTCATGTGTCCTTTATTCTATTGCATAAAATCATCCCATCATTTCTCAGCCTGTTCTGCCAGAAATACCATTTTATCTGTATCTGACCGTTCTTCGCTGTATCGGAAGCCCAGCGCCTGGAATTTTTTTATGCCCTCCAGGTCACAGATATTATTTTCTGCCATAAACCGCACCATTTCTCCACGGACCATTTTTGCCAGAGTCGCTTTCTGCTTTACTTTTCCGTCCTTAATCTGTCCAAACTCCACTGTAATAAATCGATCCCGGGGCGTAAGATATTTTTCTACTGCCTTTGAATATTCTTTGGAAGCCAGATTTAAAATCAGATGATCGTCCTCTGTCAGCTCTCTATACAGCCGGTCTCCCCAGAAATCATACAGATCCTTTTTCCCTTTGACAGATAATCTTGCCTGCATTTCCAGTCGATAGGGTGTCACTCCGTCAAAAGGCTTCAGCACTCCATAAAACCCTGATAAGATCCGAAGATGCCTGTCTATATAGGCAAGGGCTTCTTCTGTAAAAATTTCCGGAGCCATATGCTGGTACTGAAGGCCCTCATATGTCAGAACTGCCGGAGTCAGACAGCGTTCCACATCCATTCTGCGGAAACGGTCATAATTCAGCTGAGCCAGCTTGTCATTACATTTCCAGAGTTCCTTTGCCTGAGCAAACGTGAGATTCCGGATTTCATTCATAAGAAGTTTTGTATCTTCAAGAAATACCGGAAGTCCTGTTACCTGATAGGTATCTGTATCTACGTTCATTTTTTTCGCAGGCGATATGATAATCTTCATTTTACAGCTCACCCAGCATCTGCGCCGGATTATCTGCAGCTTTTACCTTTCCAAAGGCCTTAATAATGATGCCCTGTTCGTCAATTAAATACGTGGTGCGTACCACACCCATTGTTTTTTTGCCGTACATATTCTTTTCTTTCCACACATCATATGCCTGAATACAGGAAAGCTCTGTATCTGACAGCAAAGTAAACGGAAGGTCATATTTTGTCTCAAACTTTTTGTGAGACGCCACACTGTCTTTGCTTACCCCCAGAACAATCGCCCCTTTTTCTGTAAACTGTGGATAAAGTTCTCCAAAGCCACATGCCTGTTTTGTACATCCGGGTGTGTTATCTCTGGGATAAAAATAAAGAATCACTTTTTTCCCTTTATATTCTTCAAGCGTATGCATTTCTCCGTTCTGATCCGGCAGCTCAAACGCCGGCGCCTTTGTACCAATTTCCAGCATAAGTATTTCCTCCTTTGTTGACTTTTTTAGTATAGTATACAAAAAATCAATACATCCGTAAAGACCGGAATCTTTTATTTTTCCTGAAAAACAATTTCCCAGAGATTTTCAAAAGGAATTTCCGTGTCGTCCCTCATAAGAATTCTGTGTCTGAACGTATCGATCTTTTTTACAATGCCGGTGACTGTAATGTACGCTCCGCCTTCTTTTTTCAGATCCGGCTGAAAAAAGGTGACAGACACCTCAGGCTTCTCCGTAATGTGTTCCCGGATAAATTCAAGCCGTCTGTTCAGAAGCTCCACTCTCTCCTCATCCGGCTGTATTCTCTTTTCTGTATATCTTTCTGTTTCCTTAATAGCTGCTCCATATCCTGTCAGCGCAGCAAAGGGAGCAAACTGAGCCGCCCGGTCCTCCACCGGCATCTGCGGATGCGTTCCGGACACATGATGAGGAAAGTTGATGATATCGTCATATTTATGTGTTTCACCAAAATAATTCTTCATCTCTGTTCTCCTTTTATCAGACTGCGAGAATTTCTAAGCCTTGTGGCCTCCGATCCGGGAATTTCGATCTCTGGCCGTAGCGCCCTCCTGCAGATTCATCCCCTTCAGAATTGCATTCTTCCCAAATTTTTTCTTAATATCCAGCATAGCCTCCTGCATTTTGCGTTCACGTTCCAGCGCAGCTTCTTCCTGCTCTTTCTGCTTTTCCAGCGCAGCATAATCCGTAAACAGGTCAAGCTGTTCAAAAGACTCTTCTTTCTGTACCATTTCCTCCGGAACTACCTTGTTTGCTGCCAGATACATTCTTCTTATCAGAAGATCTCTGTCCATGATCCTGTCATAAAGCTCCATCACCGCAGTTACGATCTTCTTTGCAGAAGAAGTCTGATTCTTCAGATTAATGGTTCCGTGAGCATGTTTGGGGATTTTTCTTCCGTAACGGTCTGTGGTTACTTCCCCGCTGTATTTCTTTCCCGGATCTTTCAGATTTTCAATATCATATCCTACCGTAAGAGTCAGCTGATCTGTTACCAGGCGCTTGTCAACAAGATCCAGAGCCAGAAGATCTGCCATCTCCCGGATTACCAGTCTGGCTTTTTCAAAACTATAGGGACATGAGAGAACCTGACCGGATCCCACACTGTTACTGGAAGGTCTGTAGCTTTTTATATCCTGGATCGTACAGGGCTCCCATCCCCAGGCGTGGTCGATCAGAAGCTCTGCATTGATTCCAAAAAGCTTATAAAGAAGCTCCTCATTATAAAAATCTTCCGTCTTTCCCACAGAGCAGCGCGCCACATCCCCCATGGTAAAAATCCCATTGGCCTTCAGCTTTTTTTCATAGCCTTTTCCCACTCTCCAGAAATCTGTAAGGGGCTGATGATCCCACAAAAGTTTCCGGTAGGACATCTCATCCAGCTCGGCAATCCTAACTCCGTTTTCATCAGGTTCTATATGCTTTGCCACAATATCCATTGCTATCTTACACAGATACAGATTGGTTCCAATGCCCGCTGTGGCTGTGATCCCTGTTGACTGCAGCACATCCCGGATCATAGTCATAGCAAGTTGGCGGGCAGTCATACCATAGGTTTTCAGATAATGAGTAGCGTCAATAAACACCTCATCAATGGAATATACATGCATATCCTCCGGCGCTATATATTTCAGATAAATATTATAGATCCTTGTGCTGTAATCCATATAAAACGCCATTCTTGGCGGAGCTGTAATATAGGTAAGCTCAAGCTCCGGATATGCTTCAAGCTCCGATGCCAGATAAGAAGCCCCGGAAAAACTTCCTCCGGGCGCTTTTCTTTTTCGCAGACCATTGATCGCTCTCACCTTCTGGACTACCTCAAAAAGCCTTGGCCTGCCCGGAATCCCATATGCCCTCAAAGACGGTGATACTGCAAGGCAGATTGTTTTCTGTGTACGGCTGCCATCTGCCACAACCAGATTCGTCCTCATTGGATCAAGTCCCCGCTCCCTGCACTCCACAGAAGCATAAAAGGATTTCAGATCAATGGCTATATATGTGTGATTTTCCTGTTCCATAAAGGCGCCTCCTTCTGCAATTATCATAACACAGAGAGCCAGCCCTGTATAGGCACAGGGAAGGTACAGTAATCCGAAAATTCCTGTAATATGATTGGTTGTTTCTTATAAATGTACTTTTATTTTCTTCCACGAATTTTTTCAGCCCCGGCGCTGACAGATAATACTGTAATCATCATTTACATGACAAAAACTCCCGGCATTTAAAACACCAGGAGTTTTCATTCTTCTGTTTACCTTAAAATAAACTTCTCTATAATTTCTGCCACACCGTCATGGTTATTATCCCGCTCTGTCACATAGGTTGCATACTTTTCCATTCCCTCGTAGGCATTTTTCATCACAGCACCCACATAAGCCGCCTGCAGCATTTCCACATCATTTGGCGCATCTCCGGCTGCCACGGAATTTTCCAGAGGGATATCCAGATGATCACAGAGCCATTTTACTGCAACGCCCTTGGAAACACCGTCCGGAACGATTTCCAGATAATTTTCTGTAGAAAAGAAGCTTCTCACGGTTCCCTTCAGAGGATTCACACATTCTTTCTGATATCTGTCCAGTTCTGAACGATTGTCCAGTCCTACCAGCAAAATCTTATACGGATCGTTTGGAAATGCTGAATCCAGATCCGGAACAATCTTATAAGATACGGTAGAACCACTGATATAAAAAAGTAATTCCCGATTTTCTTTAAGAGAAAGAACTTGCGTATCCGAATAGGACTGAACATGAAGCCCTCTGTCCATAGCCTCCTGAAACAGAGATTTTGCCACCTGTTTTGACAAGGTTTTTCCAAAAATGGTTTCTTTATGAAAAGGATCGTAAATCTGCCCTCCGTTAAAGGCGATCACATAACAGCCTTCTTTTGTCAGCCCGATCCTCTCTGCAATATCCAGTCCGCTAGCAAGGGGACGCCCTGTGGTTACAACAATTTTGTGTCCCTGTTCCAGGGCTCTGTCTATGGCAGCCTGATTGCCGGCTGTTACTTCTTTTTTATCGTTTAAAAGAGTTCCGTCCAGATCCGTAAACAAAATTTTTGTATTTTTTTCCACTTTTTCTCCTCCGTTTCTGTCTGTCCCCATATTAATTGCACGAACAAGGCAGAATGTCAACCCTTTTGCCTAAAACAGCACCAAACCGAAGCTGGCTTTCCAATCCGGCGTTGTTTTTGTCACCTGTTCATAATATATGTTCTTTCTGCTTCTCTACATCCAAAAAATCACTCTGAAAACTGACAAGCACTCTCCTTCTGAAAACTCTCCCGCAGAGTTTTTTTCATGTTTTCTGCAAATTCCCGGCGCATCTCTTTAAATTCCATATGTGCATAAAGATCAGAACTTCTAAAAGAATCCAGCTGATCCACAGCCGAAATCACTTCCTCCATGTACTGTTCCTGCTTATTTCTGTTCTTTTCCGCCAAAGCCAGGCTCATTTTGGCAGAAGCCTTATGGTATTCCCCTGTCTCAAAAAGTTCCGCCAGCTGTATCAGCTTTTCTGTGAACATCCGTGCTTTTTCCAGATCTCCGTCCTTCTCAGCAAGGGAAAACAGTCCGCCAAGCACCATCTCTGCAAAATTTCCAGTCTGAAACAAAAGCTCCTCATATGCTTTCCACGCAGCCGGTCTGTCTCCTCTTTTTTCATATAAAAGTGCTTTATGAATCTTTCTTCCCGGATCTTTTGCAGAAAAATATTCCAGGCAGCCATCAGCTTCTTCGTACTGTTCATTTCGGAAATAGTAACTGAACAGTGCCTCTGCCGCCCGTTCCTTTATCTCGGTATCCTCGCTTTCCAGAGCCTGCTTATACCACCCCAGGATTTCCTGGTCGTATTTTTTCATTTCTGTTTCCGGAATGTTCTTCAATATCCGCCAGCTGTCCAGAACTACCGCAAGCTGTACCACAAGATTGTCGCAGCCCGGATACTGATGAATCTTTTTCCGGCAGAATTCGAATACCTGTCCATAGCTCTCCTTCTGAAATTTTTCACCAGCTTCCTGCACAATAGCGTTCACTTCCTCCAAACTTAATTCCTCGCGAAAGCACAGAAGTGTATCCGGAGTTGTTTCCAGCAATCTTGCAATGGGCGCAAGAAGAGTGATATCAGGAAGAGAAACATTATTTTCCCATTTATTCACAGCCGGGGCTGTAACACCCAGGCGGTTTGCCATTTCTTCCTGTGTCAGATTCCTGTTTTTTCTGTACATTCTGATCATTTCACCTGTTTTCATGGCAATTCTCCTTCTCTGTTATGATTTGTGCATCGGCCTTTGCTGCTTTTATCATACCAGACACATCCTTTTGCCACAACTGAACAGATGTTAATTATCAGTCATAAAATTTAACTGTGATTCAATTTTTTCTTTTACCGGAGCCTCTCCGATCACAATTATTACTTCCTGTCCTGTGTCGATAGGGCGAAGGCAGCTTTCTCCCCTGACAGCGTTCAATTCCATCCAGTTTCCTTCTTTATTTCTGGCAAAACCTTTGATTCGAAACACAGATCCACATTCAGAATCTGACATGATCTTATCCGATGCTTCCTTTAATTTTTCTGCACAGATTCCTGTATTCATAAAATAAAGAGACTGAAAAGCCTGCTGAACAAAATGCTGTTTTTCGTAAGTTTCTTTCCGGTGTCCGCAGTTCAGCAGCATTTCATAATCCTTATCAGATAAACTTTCCCAGTCTTTACAGAAAATATCTTCTCCAAATCCCCTGCTGCATCGGATCGTTTCCATTGCCTGGTTCAGGCGCGCTGTTGTTTCCCTTATTTTTTCCACCGAAGTTTCTCCGGCTCTGCTGAACACCACACGGCCTGCGCAGGCAGCCTCTGACCCCAGAAGGTATTCTCCCTGAGCAGAAAGCTCTTCTTCCAGTCCGGCATCCACTATGGTAATCACGTTACCTACTTCATACCAGCGGTCAAGAGGTTCCTCATGAAGAGCGTCAAAAAATTCATCCACATCAAAAATCCCAGAAGGCTCCACGATCACCCGATCATATCCGCACATTCCCATTGCTATCAGCTTTGTCTTAAATCTGCGTCTGTGAGTTTCCCGGTCACAGCCTCCTGCAATCATTTCAAGCTCACAGTTTTCCCCTTCCAGTTCTTTCAAAAGCATCATATCCACATTTACTGCTCCGAAATCATTTTCCAGGATTCCGATGTTCATCCCCTTTTTCAGCAGATAAGAGGCATATTTTTTTATAAAAGTTGTTTTTCCGGCTCCCAAAAATCCGGTCACCAAGTCAATTTTTATCATATTTTCTCCTGACAGGACATAGTTGTCCCCTTAATTCATCTGTGTTTCCCAAAACTTCTTATATAAAAGAAGGGCTGTCATCAGATGTGACCAGCCCTTCCGTTTCCTTATTTTTTTATGCTTTCATCATTTTGCGGCCACAGCACTGTTTGTATTTTTTGCCGCTTCCACACGGACACGGATCATTCGGATAAACCTTGTCCTCTTTTCTCTGAACAGGCTTGCGGGCGCTGGAATCGTCTTTATTTGTTCCGGTAACCTTTGCCACCTGCTCACGCTCAATCTTCTGTTCAACATGTACATGATACAGCATACGGACTGTGTCCTCCTGAATACTGTTTATCATCTCATTGAACATATCATAAGCGCTCATCTTGTACTCAACAACCGGATCTCTCTGTCCGTATCCTACAAGACCGATACCCTGACGAAGAATTTCCATGTCGTCAATGTGATCCATCCATTTGCTGTCAATGGATTTCAAAAGAACCACTCGCTCAAGCTCACGAAGCTGCTCCGGTTCCGGGAACTCAGATTCCTTTGTCTCATAAAGCTTCACAGCCTCTTCCTTGAGAATATGCTTCATCTCATTTTTCTTCTTGCCTTTTACTTTTTCCTGAGTAAGAGCCTGGATCGGAATGATCGGAAGAAGAATAGAATTAAACTCATCCAGATTCCATTCTACCGCATCCACATCATCTGAGAAGCATCTGTCTACTGTATTGTCCACAATATCTGTGATCATCTTGTAGATAGAATCACGCATATTCTCTCCATCCAGAACCTGACGGCGCTCTTTGTAAATAATCTCACGCTGCTCATTATTTACCTGGTCATAGTCAAGAAGGTTTTTACGGATACCAAAGTTATTGAACTCGATCTTTTCCTGTGCTTTCTGGATCGCATTGGAAAGCATTTTGTGCTCAATCTGCTCATTCTCTGCAACGCCAAGTGAAGTAAAGATCTTCATCAGACGCTCGGAACCGAACAGACGCATCAGATCATCCTCCAGAGAAATGTAGAAACGGGATTCTCCCGGATCTCCCTGACGTCCGGAACGTCCGCGGAGCTGGTTATCAATACGTCTGGATTCATGACGCTCAGTACCGATGATCTTCAGACCGCCGGCCTCTTTTGACACATCATCCAGCTTAATATCTGTACCACGGCCCGCCATGTTAGTGGCAATGGTTACTGCTCCTGCCTGTCCTGCCTGAGCAACGATCTCCGCCTCCTGCTCATGGAACTTGGCGTTCAGTACGCTGTGCTGGATTCCTTCACGGCGCAGCATTCTGCTGAGAAGTTCAGAAGTCTCAATAGTAATTGTACCTACAAGAACCGGCTGCTGTTTTGCATGAGCTTCTTTGACAGCCTCGACAACTGCATTGAATTTCTCTTTTTTTGTCATATAAACAGCATCTTCCAGGTCCTTACGCTGTACCGGCTTGTTGGTAGGAATCTCAACAACGTCCATTCCGTAAATATCACGGAACTCTTTTTCCTCAGTAAGGGCAGTACCTGTCATACCGCCTTTTTTTGCATATTTATTAAAGAAGTTCTGGAAAGTAATGGTTGCAAGAGTTTTGCTCTCACGTTTTACCTTCACATGTTCTTTGGCCTCAATTGCCTGATGAAGTCCGTCAGAATAACGGCGTCCCGGCATGATACGTCCTGTAAACTCGTCAACGATCAGGATCTCATCGTCTTTTACCACATAATCCTGATCCTTATGCATCAGGTTATGAGCGCGGAGAGCAAGGATCACATTATGCTGGATCTCCAGATTTTCCGGATCGGCAAGGTTCTCAATGTTAAAGAATTTCTCAACCTTTTTCACACCGCGTTCAGTCAGGTTGACGATCTTGTCCTTTTCATTTACAACAAAATCTCCTGTTTCAACAACCTCTTCACCCATGATGGCCGCCATCTTTGTCATCTCATGGCTTGCCTCACCGCGTTCCAGCTGTTTTGCAAGAACGTCGCACACTTCATAAAGCTTGGTGGATTTGCCGCTCTGTCCGGAAATGATCAGAGGTGTACGGGCCTCGTCGATAAGAACAGAGTCAACCTCATCAATGATACAGTAGTGCAGATCTCTCTGTACCAGCTGTTCTTTATAAATAACCATGTTATCACGAAGATAGTCAAATCCCAGCTCATTGTTTGTCACATAGGTAATGTCACAGCCATAAGCAGCCCGGCGTTCCTCCGGCTTCATGTCATTCAGTACAACGCCTACAGTCAGACCAAGGAACTCATGAACCTTGCCCATCCACTCTGCATCTCGCTTTGCCAGGTAATCATTGACTGTAACGATATGGACTCCCTTGCCCTCCAGAGCATTCAGATATGCCGGAAGTGTAGATACAAGGGTCTTACCTTCACCGGTTTTCATTTCTGCAATTCGGCCCTGATGAAGGATGATACCGCCGATGATCTGGACACGGTAATGTTCCATTCCCAGAACACGCTTGGCCGCCTCGCGCACTGTAGCAAAGGCCTCCGGAAGAAGGTTATCAAGATTCTCTCCCTCTTCCAGACGTCTTTTATACTCTCTTGTTTTGTCTCTGAGTTCTTCATCCGTTAATTTCTGCATCTCCGGGCGCAGAGCCTCTGTCTTTTCTACCAGCGGCATGATACGTTTTACTTCACGCTGGCTGTGCGTCCCGAATACTTTTGAAAACACGCTCATAATATACTCCTGTTTATCTTTATTTTTATATAAAATCTGTTTTACGGAATCTTCCGTAATTAGGTTAATACAATTAATCTATTCTATTCTATCACTTTCTCACATGGAAAACAATGAATTTTTTGTGGTCTGACCCTGAATATTGCCCTTTCGCTGATGCCGACACAGTAAACAGTCTCCCTCTTTCTCCCTGTACCCCCGCTGTGTTTCTATCATCTAACTTCAGGACTTGTCAGATTTTATGCCTTATGCTATGATAAACACCAAACTGCAGGGTTTATCCTGTGCCGGCACAACTGTACCGGACCGGACCAGAAGCCCTTTTAACCCCTGATGATCATGTGAAAGAAATAAAGAAAGGATCCTGAATTGAAAAAAAAAGATTTGATTATGATCGCAGCCATTCTGGCTGTTGCTCTGGCTCTCTGGGGCGGTATGTTTCTCATGCGGAAAGATGACTATGGTTCCATCCGCATTACTGTAAACGGTCAGGAATATGGAACCTATTCTCTTGCAGAGGATCAGGTGATCGCTATCGGAGATACCAATGTCTGCGAGATCAAAGACGGAAAAGTAAAAATGACAGAAGCAGACTGTCCCGATCATCTCTGCATTAGGCAGAAAGCTGTGGGAAGTTCAGGCGGAACCATTGTCTGCCTTCCCAATAAAGTTGTAATAGAAGGAGTAAAAGCCGCTGACTCCGAAGAATCTTCTCCGGAATTTGACACGGCAGTGTGAATTATGAACAATAAAAAAACTGCATATCTCGGACTGTTTGCCGCTGTAGCCATTATTTTCGGCTATGTGGAGTCCCTGATCCCGTTTTTTGCGGGGATTCCCGGAATCAAGCTGGGACTGGCAAATCTCGCCGTTCTTTTTATACTTGAAACATATACCTGGAAGGAAGCCGCTCTGGTATCGGCAGTACGCATTGTTGTGATCGGTTTTCTTTTCGGAAATATGTTCACTATCATCTACAGTCTTGCAGGAGCGGCTTTAAGCCTTTTTGTCATGACTCTTATGAAAAAAAGTTCCGGATTCAGCATTCTTGGCATCAGCGTTGCCGGGGGCGTATCCCACAACATCGGACAGCTGATCGTGGCTGCCCTGATCGTGGAAAATACCAGCCTGCTCTATTATGCGCCTGTGCTTCTGATCTCCGGAGTGATCACCGGTCTTCTGATCGGTCTGCTTACAAAAGAAGTGACAAAAAGAATTCATCTTTAAGTCACTTCCCTTACACCAGTCCAATATTTTATTTCTGTACCTTATATGTATTTTTCATCAGTTCAAAACGCTCTTCCATGCCTTCTGTAAGATACACCTTATGCTCCTCATCTGCAAACAGAGCATCTGCTCCGTATTTTTCCAGAAGCGGAAGGGCTTTCTCTTTTCCCAGCACAAAACAGGCGGTGGAAAGGCCGTCTGCCAGAATCCCGCTGTCGCAGACTACAGTAACTGCTGTCAGTCCGTTCCACACCGGATATCCGGTTTCCGGATCCAGAATATGATGATATCTTTTTCCATCTTCCATAAAATATCTTTCATAATCGCCTGAGGTAGAAAGAAATTCTCCACCTTTTAACGTGATCGCTCCCAGATACTCTCCTTCCGGATCTCTGGGGTCTTTTACTGCAACCCGCCAGTCAGACTGATCCGGCTTTTCTCCATATGCCATGACGCTGCTGCCCCCAAGATTCAGGATCATACCTGAAACCTCTTTCTCTTTTTTCAGCAGCTCCATCACAAGGTCACATCCGATTCCCTTTCCTGCTGCTCCCAGATCCAGAGTCGCTCCGTCTTTTAAGGTCACTTTATTTCCATCCAGCTCAAGTTTTTCATAACCGGTTTCTTTAAGCAGCTTATCCAGTTCCTCCTGCTCAGGTATTCCGGCGTTTTCTCCTCCAATATCCCACAAGCGGATGATTTTTCCAATGGTGGGGTCAAACGCTCCGTCCGAATCCACCGAAAGCTTCTGTATTTTTTCCAGATACCCTGCCAGTTCATCAGAAACTTCCATAGTTTTCCCTTCTGCGGCATTCAAAGCTGCAATCTGGGAATTTTCTTCTGTCCAGGAAAGAAGGTTCTCTTCTGTATTTTTCAGAAGCTCTCCCACAGAAGGATTCAGATTTTTTCCTGTTGTATACAAAGTTTCAGAAACCACTGTATTCATGACAAAATCTGTATCCGTATATTTTTCTGTTTTTGCGCCGGCCCACACCGGATACAGCACAGTCCCTGCACTGATGATTCCGCAAAGGGTAATTCCCGTAAGAATTTTATGTATTTTCGCCATTCATTCACCATATCCTGTCAAAATCTTTTATCTGCAGCTTTTTATGATCTCCTGTGTTTCCTCACAGGCTTTTCCGGTACCTGCCACAACAGAACACGGACCGTCCAGAGTAACCGGAGTTCCGTCAAACTGTCTGATCACGCCTCCTGCTTCCTCAAGGATCAAAGATGCTGCCGCAAAATCATAGGGCTGAAGCTTCATTTCCAGATATACCGCATTGTTTCCGGATGCGATCCTGCAAATGTCAAGGGCTGAGGAACCGCCGTTTCTGATGCTGAGGCTCTTCATATACAGTTCCTTTACTGCGCGGAAAAAGCTGTCTGCTCCGTCCTCATTATATCTTGCGCATCCAAAAGCCACAATCCCCTCAGCAACAGAAATATTTTCCATTTCAAGCTTCTGTCCGTTCAGCCAGCTTCCCTGACCGCGGATCCCCTTATACATTTCGTCCACATAAGGATTATACACAAATCCTGCGATCATCCTGCCCTTATGAGCAAGTCCCACAGAGACACAGCTGTGATGGTAGCCAAACATAAAGTTTGTTGTTCCGTCTATGGGATCAATATAAAACGTATATTCACCGCAGGCATCTGCTCCCTGATTGCCCTCGGTATCCTCCTCGCCAAAAAATGCAGCGCCGGGAAGGATCTTTTCCAGACCTTCAATTAAAAATTTCTGGATAGCTGTGTCAAAATCCGTGCAGAAATTGGCAAATCCTTCTTTTTTATGGATATTTTCCCGGACCGGTCTGGCCTTATAAAGCATTTCGCCTGCCTGACGGACCAGAAGTTCAATACTTTCATAGTTCACACTGCTTTTTTCTTCTTTTTGCGGCTCTTCTGAGGTTTCCGCCATAGTTCCGGACACGGCAGAAGTATGTTCAGCCGTTTCAACCTCTGGAGCTTTCCAGGGCTCAACATCCCAGCCGCCCAGCTTTTTCACATTTTCTGAGATATATTTCCGGCTGCGGTCAAATCTCCAGTAGATCAGTCCTCCCAGAAGTCCTCCCAGACTGTTAAACACAAGGTCTGTAAGCTGGAAAGTCCCAATCTTCAGAAACAGCTGGCATCCTTCAATAAACAGCGAAACAACAAAGCTGATCCACAGACTTTTCAGAAGAACTGTCTGTACAGGCATTTTTCTCCTGTCTTCTCTTTTCTCTTCCGCCCAGTATAAAAGAATCATAAACGGAACAAAAAGGATCAGATTCTCAATATTTTCTGTGTAAACAGCTCCGTCTGCATTCTGAGCTCCCCAGATCCCCAGAACACTGTCCAGAGGATTCCCCCATATCGGTCTGCACAGCAGGGTCCTGAAAAGCATCATGCACACATAAAATACCAGCAGAAATTCCCGGCGAAACTGACTGCTGCTGCGAAATTCATTTACCCACTCCCGGATCACAGCGCCTGTACTCTTTCTCCTGATCCTCATATATACACTCATAAACAGCACTGCAATGATCAGAGAAGCGCCGCTGGTCTGATAAAGCGCTCCCAGAACATTTTTGATAACCGAAACTGCATATTCCATTTTCATATCTCCTTCAAAATAAAATCTTTGTGCCTATTATAATCATATCCTGTTCAAAATACAATTCTTATACTCCATATCCTTCACAGTTTACAGGTTACTATGAATAAAGCAAACCGTACCCTTGTACTTTCCATCCATTTCATTATACTTACCGGTCGTTTACGCACTTTCCCACAATTATGCCCTCTTTTTTCTGTATAGTCCATTTCGTTCCAAATCCGAATAGCACGGAGCGTTCCGACCTATACTTTTTGCAAAAGGAGGTATTTGCATGAAATTTCAGCGAATTCAGGATTTGCGTATAGATTCTGATCTGTCTCAGAAGCAGATCGACGAAATTCTCCATATCAGTCAGAGATCTTATTCACATTATGAAACAGGCTCCAGAGATATTCCTGTAGAAATGCTCATCCGCCTGGCGGATTATTATAATATCAGCCTTGATTATCTTGTGGGGCGCAGCGACCGAAAGGAAAAGGTCTGAAAAATCTAACAGGCAGTCCGCTGTTATGCAGGCTGCCTGTTTTTCTGTATTATTTTGCCGGAACGATCTCAAGCCAGTATCCATCCGGATCATTGATGAAATAAATACCCATAGCAGGATTTTCAAAACAGATACATCCCATTTCCTGATGTTTTTTATGAGCAGCCTCCATGTCATCCACAGTAAAGGCAAGATGGATCTCATTATCTCCCAGATTGTAATGATCCTTTTCCCAGTCACGAAGCCATGTAAGCTCCAGCTCAAATCCCGTTGTTCCGTCTCCAAGATACACAAGGATAAAGCTTCCGTCCTCAGCTTCTTTACGTCTGATCTCTTTCAGCCCGAGAGCCTCCTCATAAAATCTGATAGATCTGTCCAGGTCGATCACATTATAATTATAGTGTGCAAACTGAAAATTCATATTACCTTCTCCCTTCTGTCAGTTCATAATAAAAAATATACTGCTGCATAATACCTCTGATCCCATGGTACCTGCGGTTCGGAAATCCTCTCTTATAATGTTCGTCCAGAACCTGCCTGATATGAGTATCCACAGGAAAAGCGTCCATGTGATGAAGGGCAAAAAGACAGATACAGTCCGCCACCTTTTCTCCCACGCCACAGAGCTTCATCAGTTCATTCTTTGCACGATTATAATAACGCATCCTGTAGATTTTTTCCAGTGAAATTTCTCCCTTTACAATGGTTCGGGCCGTTTCCGCAATATACCTTGCACGATATCCCAACCCCAGTTCTCTCAGCTCCTGTTCTGTAGCCTGCGCCAGAACCTCGGGAGCAGGAAAACCATAATATTCCACTCCGTTTCCGGAAATCCTTTTTTCTCCGTATCGGGCGCACAGCCTTTCAATACAGCCCCGGATCCTTGAAATATTATTCTGCTGAGAGATCAGAAATGTAACGATCATTTCCCACAGATCCTGCTGGAGGATTCTGATCCCGCTTCCATGAGCCGCTGCCGCGCTTAAATATTTATCCCGTGGATTTACTTTTTCTATGTAAGCGCTGTAATCTGCATCCAGATCAAAATAAGGAACCCAGAAACAGATCAGTTCTGTATCGCTGCAATTAAAATCCACAATACTTCCCTTCTGAGAAATCTCCAGATACTGATTCCCTGCCACCAGAGAGTAGGTATACTCCCCTGTTTTCTTCATGCGAAAACACTGTCCGGAATCACAGATCTGTTCCAGGCTGAAATTATCCAGTTCCATTGTTACCATTTAAAAATCTCCATTCTCTTTTTCTTTGGTTTTCTTCTGTCCTTTACATCTGATGACGCACAACCCTGTACTCATCCCCGTTGCGGTAATAAGGACATTCTTTCATATTTCCTGTAAGAAACCGGTAGTATTCGTCTTCATCCAGATTTACATCACAGTAGTAAGTTTCTGTTTCATCATCATAAACATAATTTGCACAATAATCACAGCCTGCTGACTTCACTGTTATCTGCCTCCTTTTTTCAAAAATAGTATCTATTCATTCATCTGATATACTGAAATTTATTTTTTATGTTTTCTTATGCATCTTATCACAAAAGACTGCACATAGTAAATTCCAGAAGAAAATTTTTACAGATAATTTTGTAAAATCTTTCTTGCGTAATTCCTATTCATATGGTATGCTGATTCGGCATGTGAACTATTTAACAATAATGAACTATCAAAAAATAAAGGAGGTCAGGATATGCAGAAACGAAAAAAATCTGTATTCCCCGGCGGCGTACATCCTACAGACGGCTTTGACAAGGCTCTGTCCATGGATTCTGCCGTACAGCCTTACTGTCCGGAAACTGTTACAATCCTTGCGGAACAGTCCTTTGGAGGAAAGTGCAGCTTTCTTGTCAGTCCCGGAGATCATATAAAAGAGGGTCAGCTGATCGGGAAACCGGAAGCGTTCATGGTCGCTCCCCTTCACGCCAGTGTAAGCGGTAAAGTTCTTGAGATCAAAGAGATTCAGGAGCAGGGGCGCAGCATCATGGCATGTATTGTACAGAAAGAAACTGATCCGGAAATAAACACAGAAGTTTCCTATTATAAAGGGGCTGCTGATATCAGCAAAATCTCCAGACAGGAAATCCTTTCAGGAATCCGTGACGGCGGTCTCACAGGAATGGGCGGCGCAGGCTTTCCCACCCACAAAAAATACGAAACTGACAAAACGATCACAGATCTTCTGATCAACGGTGCAGAATGTGAACCTTTCCTCACCTGCGATTACCGTCTTATGCTGGAAAACGGATATGCCCTGTTAAACGGTGTCCGTATTCTTCTCAAAGCAAGCGGCGCATCCAGCGCTTATGTGTGCCTGGAAGACAACAAGCCTCTGGCTGCGGAAAATCTTAATAAAGTTCTGGCTGAAATGACTGGTTCCGGTCTGATGGGTCCAGAGGAAAATATAAAGATCAAAGTTCTTCCTACAAAATATCCACAGGGCGGAGAACGCCAGCTTATCCAGGCAGTTCTTGACCGCGAGGTTCCCATGGGAGGTCTTCCGGCTGATTCAGGAGTGATCGTTTCCAATGTAAGCACCGCCAAAGCAGCAGCAGATATGCTTCTTGGAGGACATCCTCTTACCCGCAGAATCGTCACTGTGACCGGCGCGGTAAAAAATCCCGGAAACTTCCTTGTTCCTGTTGGAACCTCAGCCAGAGAGCTGATCCAGCTTTGCGGCGGAGTTACTGTTTCTGAAAACCGTGTAATTGCAGGCGGTCCTATGACCGGTCCCTGTGTGGCAAATAACTGGAATGGCGAAACAGAGCTTTTCCATGTTACAAAAAATACTTCCGGAATCCTGGTCCTTCCGGAACCGGGATTTGAAGAACAGCCCTGTATCCGCTGTTCCGGATGCGAAAGCGTGTGTCCTGCAGGCCTTGTTCCATACAAGATTGAATTTGCTCTCCTTGAAGAAGACTATGATCTCTGCGAAAAACTTTATGCAAGTGAATGTATTGCCTGCGGCTGCTGTTCCTATATCTGCCCTGCAAGACGTGAACTTTCCGTGCGTACCCGCACAGCCAGAGATATCGTGAAACAGCGAATCAGAGAAAGGGCGGTGAAAAAATCATGAATCAGGTAAAAACCTTAACCGGACCTCATATCCGCACAGCCAATACAACACGAAATATTATGCTCCACGTTGCGATTTCGCTGATGCCTGCCCTTCTGGGTTCCATTTACTTTTTCGGGATCCGTTCGCTGTATATTACCGGATTTTCTGTTACAGTCTGTGTCCTGACTGAATATTTCTGGCAGAAGATCACAAAAAAGCCAGTAACTGCCAATGATTTCAGCGCTGTTGTCACCGGAATCCTTCTGGCCTTTAATATGCCGGTTACTGTTCCTTTGTGGGTGGTTGCCGCTTCCGGAATCTTCAGCATTCTTGTTGTAAAGCAGATGTTCGGCGGTATCGGCTGCAACTTTGCCAACCCGGCGCTGATGGGTCGTCTTTTTACCATGGTAGTATGGCCGGGAGCTGTTATGCAGTATGTTGCTCCCCGTACACTGACTGCTGCTGGTTTTGATGCTGTTTCTTCTGCCACTGTTCTCGGAACAGTAAAAAACGGCGGCGAGGCAGGCTACAGCTATCTGCAGATGTTCCTTGGCGAAACGCCCGGAGCCCTTGGTGAAACAAGCAAACTGCTTCTCCTTGTAGGATTTGCCTATATGTGCTTTATGGGAATCGTAAACGCAGAAGCCGCTCTTACTTATATTGCAACTGTAGTGATCCTGACCTTTATCTTTGGACCGGCAGGATTATTTACCGGAGATATTCTCCTGAATCTTTTTGGCGGCGGTCTCATCCTCGGCGCATGCTACATGCTTACGGACTATGCCTTTGCCTCAAGAAAAGGACGGCTGCTATACGCGATCACAGCGGGTATCATCACCGCAGCCATTCGTATCTTCAGTTTTTATCCGGAGGGAATCTGTTTCGGAATCCTGACAGCCAACTGTCTTGGCGGCGCATTGTCTCTTCTCTATAAAAAACATGTATACGGAGTAAAAAAAGCTTAATTTGGAGGAAAAATCATGAAAAATAAAGAAGTAAAAGGAATTCTGGCACTGGTTGTAGTGACCGCACTGTCTTTCGGTGTGATCATCGGCTCAAAATCTCTTGCTCTGAGTACAGGCACAGACGCTTCCGGCGAAAACTCAGAAACTATGGAAGAATTTGATGTAAGCGGTGCAGAAAATATTGAAAAAGCAGGAAAAACAGCTGACGGTTATCTGGTAACTGTACGCACAAAAGGTTATGTAGGCGATATTGTTATGGATGTTGCTTTTGACAGCTCCGCTTCCAAAATCACAGATGTTCAGGTTGTGGAACAGTCAGAAACTGACGGACTTGGCTCCAAGATCACAGAACCTGAGTTCCTTGACCAGTTCAAAGGCGCAGAGGCACCTGTTTTCCTTCCGGGAATGGACGTTTCTGCCGACTCTGAAAACAGCAGTTCAGAAACAGAATCTGCGAAACAGGAAACAGACCTGACCAGCCTGGAAGGAGCAGAGCTTGCAGACGGAACCTATGAGGCAAAAACATCCGGACCGGATTCCAACGGCTTTATTGATGTTGTTTCCCTTACTGTAAAAGACGGCGCTATCACAGAAGTCAACTGGGACGCTGTAACAGAGGACGGTTCCAAAAAGAGTATCATGTCTGAAAACGGCGAATACACGATGACCGAAGACGGCCCTACATGGAAAGAGCAGTCTGAATCTCTGGCAAAAGCGCTGATCGAGAATCAGTCCCTGTCCTTCCTTACCACTGACGCAGAAGGCAAAACCGATGCGGTATCCGGTGTAAGTATTTCCGTAAGCAGCTTTATCGATCTGGCTGCACAGTGTATGGAACAGGCTGCAGGACTTAAGCCGGCACAGGAGGATCCGTTTGCAGGCGCAGAACTTACTGACGGAACCTATGAAGCAAAAACATCTGAGCCGGATTCCAACGGCTTCACTGAAGTTGTTACCCTTACTGTAAAAGACGGCGCTATCACAGAAGCAAACTGGGACGCTGTAACAGAAGACGGTTCCAAAAAAAGTATCATGTCTGAAAACGGCGAATATACTATGACCGAGAACGGTCCTACATGGAAAGAACAGGCCGAAGCACTTGCTGAAGCCCTCATTGAGAACCAGTCTCTTGCTTTCCTTACCACTGACGCAGAAGGCAAAACTGACGCTGTAACAGGCGTAAGCATTTCTGTAAACGGATTTATTGATCTGGCAACTCAGTGTCTGGAGCAGGCTTCCGGAATTAAGGCCGCAGAGCCTGAAGCAACAGAAGCTCCTGCAGAAGAAGAGGCACCTACAGCAGGAGAGGGAACACAGATCGATGCGGTTTCCGGAGCAACCATGTCCTCTACTGCAGCAGTAAACGGAATCAATGACGCATATAACTTCTTACAGACAGTTAAATAAGAAAACGGAGGAATCACTATGAAATTAAGATATCCGGCAGAAGCCTTTGCCCTGGGAATCATTCTTTTTTCCGCAGGAATGAAGGAAGCCTTTGCAGCCGGAATCCTGGTGATTTTTACCTCTGTGTTTGCAGAGTTGCTGAAAAATCTCCTGGAAAAAGCTGTTCCTGCATGGAGCCTTCAGCTCTGTGTATATATTGCCTCCGGCTCTGTCTGCGCCTCAGCCTTTCTGGTGGGCTTTGCGGTTCTCGGAACTGCACTGACAACAGAGCTTTGGATCATGGTATTTCTTGTAGGTCTTCTGTGCGCCAGACACGCTCTCTCCGGCAATACAGAAGCTGAATACGGCGAACTCCTCTGGGAGTCAGCCATTGCCTGGGGACTGTGGATCCTGCTTGCCATATTCCGTGAATTCATGGGAAGCGGAAACATTTTCGGAAACACACTCCTGACAGCATCCTTCCAGTCAAAGGCCTTCCAGCAGACAATTTTTGCATTCCTGGCAGCAGGTCTTGTACTGGCATTTACAAATGGAATCCTGAAAAAAGACTGCAAAGGAATGAACAGCCTGTTCCCGGCTATTCCCGCTTTTATCATGTTCCACCCCTTTACAGTGGAAAGCTTCAGCGGTCTTCCCGGAACTTTATGGAGCATCATTGTTCCTGTTGTCCTGTTCCTTTCAGTAAAACGGACCTTAAAATTTGCCCGCACCGGAAAAGCTTTCCGTGGTCTTCCTGTAGACATGCTGGCAGCAGGATTTATCTATATGATACTGAGCATTTATTAAAAATCAGCTCCCGAATTCCATCTATGGATCTTCGGGAGCTTTCTTATTTATTTCATTCTCTTTTATCTCGTTCTCTTTTATTTCATTCTCTTTTATCTCATTCTCTTTTATTTCGTTCTCTTTTATCTCATTCTCTGCTTCTATCCGATAGTTTTTCAGCAGCATATCCGTTGTACATACGCAAGGTATTTTCTTTTTTTACAAAACGGACACAAAAATATCATTTGACAAACCTCTTTCTGAATGATATAATTCCTCCCCGATAATTCAGCAGAAAGGAGCGTTTTTATGACATTTTATCAGGAACTTCAGTTAAATCAGGCGGGTTCAAAAGCACTTATCAAGAACTGCACTGATTCCCGTGAAAAACTACGTCACACATTTGTTTATCTGTTTAAGATTTTTATTACTATGGTATTCTGCGTGGCCTTTGTTACGGCATATGGCAAAATTTTTGGAGATGACAACAGCATTGTAGGTGTTATTATCCTTCTTTGTGTTATGGTTTTCCGACATGCAGATTTTGGAATGAAGATGACAGGTTCCCTCACATCCATGGCAATTATCTTTGCTATTCTGGCAGTTGGACCAAGACTTGCAAATATGGCCGGACTCCTGGGTGAACTGCTTATCAATGTGATATGCATCTTTCTCCTTCTTCTTCTTGGCTGTCACAATGTAATGATGGCCAACCACTCCACTATTGTCCTTGGCTATCTCCTTCTTTATGGTTATGATACTTCCGGAAAAAATTATCTGCTCAGACTGGCAGCTATCGGCGTGGGAGCTCTGCTGACCGGAATCGTATTTTACAGAAATCACCGTAAAATTCCATACAAAAGAACTCTGATTGATGTTCTGAAAGAATTTCGCGTGAATTCTCTTCGTACACGTTGGCAGCTCACAGTAACTTTTGGTGTTTCTACAGCAATCTTTTTTGGAGGACTTCTCCATATCCCGAGATGTATGTGGATTGGAATTGCAGCCATGTCCGTACTTATGCCGTTCCGTGATGATCTGAGATATCGTGTAAAGGGCCGTATTCCGGGAAATCTAATCGGCGGGGTTGTTTTCCTTGCCCTGTACCTTCTGTTTTCACCTTCCATTTTACCTTATATCGGTATGATCGGGGGCGTGGGCGTAGGACTTTCTGCTTCCTATAAATGGCAGGCAGTATTTAATTCTCTTGGAGCAATGGCTATTGCAACAAGTTTCCTCGGACTTCCCGGAGCAATTCTTTTCCGTATCCTCAACAATATTCTGGGCTCCGTTTACGGACAGTTATTCGAAAAACTCAGCAGCAGGGTTCTGGATCGTTTTACAGCTTCCGCATCCTGCGCATAAGCATAAAAAACAAAGAGTACAGATTTCTCAGATACTGAGAGTTGTCTGTACTCTTTTTATGATTCTTATTTTACTGATTTTCTTCCAGAATATCACGAACCAAACAGCGGATAAAATCCCTGCACTTGCCGCATCCGGTTCCGAATCCGGTAAGTTTCTGGACTTCCTCATAACTGGATGCTCCTGACTTCACAGCGTCCTCGATCATTCCATAAGTAATATTTTTGCAATGACATGCCTCTTTTTCCCGCTTCATATCCTGCCTCCTTTCTTTTTATTTTATTCCCAGATCTTCCAGGGAGCCTGTCCATTCTGCCATAGCTCTTCCAGAAGATTCTTTTCTCTTAATGTGTCCATACACTGCCAGAAGCCCTTATGACGGTATGCGTTAAGTTCACCTCTCCGGGCAGCCTCTACCAAAGGTTCCTTTTCAAATACTGTATCGTCGCCTTCGATCAGATCCAGGATCCCCGGTTCCAGAACCATAAATCCTGCGTTGATCCAGCCTCCGTCCTCTTTTTTCTTTTCTTTAAAATTGGTAATACTTCCATCTTCGCAGATATCCAGAATTCCAAAACGACCTCCCGGCTGAGCTGCTGTGATCGTAGCCATTTTGCCATGAGATCTGTGATAATCCAGAAGTTCCTTCAGATTAATATCTGCAACGCCGTCGCCATAAGTCAGCATGAAAGTATCCCCATCCAGGTATTCTCTGACTCTTTTTATCCTTCCTCCGGTCATGGTATTCAGTCCGGTATCTACCAGAGTTACTTTCCACGGCTCAAGGACATTATTGTGAACGATCATTTTGTTTTCCTGGGTAAAATCAAAGGTAATATTACTGTTATGCAGATAGTAGTCCGCAAACCACTCCTTGATCACATGCTGCTTATAACCACAGCAGATTACAAACTCATGAAATCCATATTGAGAGTACAGTTTCATAATGTGCCACAAAATCGGCTTCTCACCTATTTCAATCATGGGCTTCGGTTTCAGATGGCTTTCCTCACTGATCCTTGTCCCAAATCCTCCTGCCAGAATTACAACCTTCATATATTTCTCCAATCCTCATTTTGTGTCTTATATCATGCTCTGCCGCATTTGTACGACTTCCTTATCATTTATTCTAATACAAATATCTCCAAAATGGAACCACCAAAATAAAGCAAAAAATACAGGCTCTTTTCCATCCTGATATTTCGGATTTCAAGATACCTGTATTCTTTAAGACTAAAAACTTTATATTTATCTGGAAGCTTTCTTCTCCTGTGTTTCTTTCCAGAGCCGCTCTGCCTCCGGAGCCCATTTCTTTGCATATTCCACACATTTTCCGCAAAGGTGTTCCAGTGTTTCCGGTGACTGAAGATCCGTGGAATGTGCGCCGGATTCTTCTACAAGTTTCTGAAGGATTTCCGGATTTTCCAGCATCGGACATGGACGGAGCATATTGTCGTTAAACGGCTGATTATTGTGATAAGCCATAAACAGCGGCTGTTTCAGTATTTCAAGAATTGTATTCTCCCTGATGTTTCCATTGGAATAATGGATAAATACGCAAGGCTCTGCATCACCGTTTGCATTAATATGGAAGTAATTTCTTCCTCCTGCAATACAGCCGCCTACAAACTCACCGTCATTCTGGAAATCCATGGTAAAAAGTCCGGGACCATGTTCCATATTTCTGATCTCTCTTACCCTGTCATGCATATAAGTTCTCTGTTCTACTGTAGGAAGCAGTTCAGGTGAAGCCTCATTTCCAACTGGCATATAATGGAAATACAGAGAATATCTGCAGCCTTTTTCCACAAGCATCTGAATAAATTCATCACTGGTAACACTTTCAATATTCTGACTGGTATAGCAGATGGACGTTCCGAATACCAGACCATTTTCTTTCAGAAGATCCATGGCGTGCATAACTTTTCCGTAAACGCCCTTGCCCCGGCGAAGATCATTTACCTCCGGTTTTCCTTCCAAACTCAGGGCAAGAAACAGATTTCCGGCCTCCTGCATCTGACGGCACAGTTCTTCATCAACCAGTGTACCGTTGGTATATGCAAGAAATACGCAGTCATTATGTTTTTTGCAAAGAGCAATCACATCTTTTTTGCGGACAAGAGGCTCTCCTCCTGTGAGCATATAAAAATAAATTCCCAACTCTTTTCCCTGGGTGATCACGGAATCCATTTCATCAAAGCTCAGATTCAGCTTATTTCCATATTCCGCTGCCCAGCATCCGGTACAATGCAGATTGCAGGCACTTGTAGGATCCATCAGAATGATCCAGGGGATATTGCAGTTATGGACTTTACGCATCTCACGGATTGTCTTTGTTCCATTATAAAATGCTTCATATCCCAGATTCAGAAGAGTTGTTTTCAGTACATTTGGATGAAGCTGATCAACCATAGAATTTATATATGTATTCAGCGTATATCCCTGATTTAAGGTCACTCTCCTCAGATACTCCCAGTTAATACCCAGATTAAATTCATCCATATACTTCTGAGCAGTATCAAGAATTTTTTCATAAGCCTGTTCCCGGTTCCTGCTTATCTGACTGAGCTCATGATCTATAATTCTGGCAAATACCTTTCTTCCTGCTGCGTGTGTCACCCTGTTCATCTGAAAACTCCTCCTTACAGCGCTTACTGCGCCTGGTCAATCATGCTTTTCCTTTTGTTCATAAATACATTATATTCTCCTGCATGATTTTTTCTATAAACAAAAACAGGACAGTGTTTAATTTTTTACCACTGTCCCCTATCTGTCCAAAAATATATTTTTATTAAGATCCGTTTTCTGTTTCCAGAATTCGTAAAAGAGAAGCTTCTCCATTTCCCCTCATAATAATAATCCCCAGCATCTGGATCAGTTCCTCAGGATCCTGTTCCATTCCGTCTCTTACCCATGAAAATATAATTCCCTCAAATGCATAGGTATAAAAATCTGTGATAAATTTACGTTTTTCAGGAGCAACCGTGATTCCGTCTGACGCCTCATCTAAGATGTGACTGATAATTTTAACGATATATGTATACATAAATTTCAAAAGGTACTCTTTCTGAACCGATGCATAAGTACTCATAATAAATTTTTTATTTTCCTGTGCATAGGCAAAAAATCGCCGAAATCGCTCCTCCCAGCTTTCAGGAAGTCCGTCTCCTGTGATTGCTTTTTCCACCTCGCTGCGATAAATCCATTCCACAAGATCATAAATATCTCTGAAATGATAATAAAATGTATGCCTGTTGATCTCACAAACCTCTGCAAGATCTGTTACAGTGATCCTGGAAAGAGGCTTCTTTTCCATCATTTTTTTGAGAGCGTCCGCAAGGGCTCTCTTTGTCATTGTTGACATAATTCCTCCTTCCCACATCTTGCCCCTATGTGGCTGTTTTATCCCGAACCAACGGAAAAACGTACAGGTTCTGCCCTCTTTCTGGTACAGTATGAGCTTCTGATATCCTGTTCTTCCTTTTTACAGAAAATAATTTCAACGTGTAGTCTTTTTCTATGTAGGACATGCTCCTACAGCTATTGTTTCTGTCCTGTATCAGCATGTCTTTGTATGGCAGTCGCTGCAATCCGGATTTTTATTCTGTTATCATAATACGATTTTATTTTCAGTGCAATATAAAACTTTTTCAGCTTTTCAAATCCGCAGGACTATCTTCCTTTTGCAGCATTTCCCACTGCGTCACCTACATCTTCTACAGCATTGCCAACGCCTTCGCCCAGATCCCTTACACTGTTTCCCAGTTCACCGGAAACTGTGTCATTGTTTCTGTCAGTGTTCTGATCTGCCATGCCGTCTGCAGTGTTTTCTCTGTTGTTGTCTGCCGCGTTGTCATTTACTGTATTATTTTCACCTGCAACAGTGTTGTCGTCAGCTGCGTTATTTTCAGACGCAATATTGTCATTCTTTGTGTTTGTATCCGCAGATGTTCCATTGTTATCTGTCATATTGTCATCTGTTTTGTCAGCACCCGGCGCTGCATCCTTCCTGTCATTCCTGTTGTTCTCTCTGTTTCCATTGTCCATAACATTGTCTTTCGCCGTATTTGTTTCGTCTGCATTATTGCCTGTTCGTTCCCCGCAGGCAGTAAATACACTTAATGCCAGCATAAGCATTATACCTGTAATGACCTTTTTGACGTTTTTCATACTGATTGTCTCCTTTTCTTGGGTTTTTATAGCTGATACAGGTAATATGCGTATTTTTTTTATTTTTATGCCGGAAAAATTTCCCAAAAAAGGCAGGACTTATGCTTTTCAGCACTTGTCCTGCCTTACTTATTTATCCTTCTATCACATCTGCCATATCATAACGGCCGGCCGGCTTTCCTGCCAGGAATTTAGCTGCCTCAACAGCGCCTTTTCCAAATACAGCCTTTGAATATGCCGTATGTTTAAATTCGATCACTTCATCCGGACCTGCAAAAATCACCTCATGATCTCCTACAATTGTTCCTCCGCGTACAGCAGAAATACCAATTTCCTTATCAGAACGCATTTCTCTCTTCTGGCTGCGGTCATAAACATAGTGATATTCATTTCCCATGGCCTCGTTCAGACTGTCTGCCAGAGCAAGAGCTGTTCCGCTTGGCGCATCCAGCTTCAGACGATGGTGACGTTCCACAATCTCCATGTCAAATCCGGCTGTTGCCAGAACCTTTGCTGCATCCTGGATTAATTTCAAAAGAGTATTGATCCCAAGAGACATATTTGCAGATTTCAGCACTGCTGTTTTTTTTGCAGTTTCTTCCACCTTAGCCAGCTGCTCCTCGCTGAGTCCTGTTGTACACAGAACCAGAGGAAGTTTCCTTTCTCCACAGTAGTCAAGAAGCGCATCAACTGCCTTTGCAGAAGAAAAATCAATCACAACGTCCACATCTTCCTGACAGACAGAAAGATCTGTATACACCGGATAAGAAGTATTGCCTTTATCTGCGATGTCAACTCCGGCAACGATCTCTGCCTCCGGATCCTTTTCCACAAGCTCTGAAATTACCTGACCCATATGTCCACAGCATCCGTGCATCATAATTTTTATCATAATTACCTCCTCTGTGCGCATATCTGCACACATCCAGATACTACTTTACATATATCTGTTCTGTTACCTGCCAAAAACAGGCGTCTGAATTTAATCCAGCTCCGTTTTTATTTATGCAAGTTTAATACCGTAATCTTTCATTGCTTTCGCAAGGATTTCTTTATTACTCTCTTCCATTTCACAAAGCGGCATACGAAGAGGTCCTACCTCCATACCCATCATGTTCATAGCTGTTTTAACCGGAATCGGATTCACTTCACAGAAAAGCGCATTGACCAGCGGAATAGCTTCAAGCTGAAGTCTTGTTGCCTCTCTGGTATCGCCTTCCATAAACTTCATAACAATATCATGAGTCTGCTTCGGCGCAACGTTTGACAAAACAGAAATAACGCCAAGTCCGCCAAGAGACAGGATCGGAAGAATCTGATCGTCATTGCCGGAATAAAGTTCCAGATCCTCTCCTGCAAGAGACATCATCTTTGCAATCTGAGAAAGATCTCCGCTGGCAGCCTTAATTCCAACGATATTTTTTACATTTTTTACAAGTGCAGCTACCGTAGCAGGCTGAAGATTACAACCGGTACGACTTGGCACATTGTACATGATGATCGGTGTTTCCGGAACCGCATTGGCAATCGCTGTATAATGAGCGATCAGACCTTTCTGTGTGGCTTTGTTATAATAAGGAGTTACAACCAGAAGCGCATCTACGCCATAGGAAGCCGCCTCCTTGGACATCATAATCGCAGTTTCTGTACAGTTGGAACCTGTACCTGCAATCACGGGAACACGTTTTGCCACCTTATCCACTGTAAACTTAATTGTTTTCAGATGTTCTCCGTGAGTCATTGTAGATGATTCACCGGTTGTTCCACAGATAATAATGGCATCTGTACTGTTAGCGATCTGAAACTCCAGAATCTCCTCCAGTTTTTCATAATTTACACTCCCGTCTTCATGCATCGGGGTTATAATAGCAACGCCTGCGCCCTTAAAAATTGCCATATAAGTTCCTCCTTTTATTCTTCTGTACTATATTATGCAAATCACAGTTTTCCCGAATCACGGATTTTACTGTTGCTCTGAATCATTTTCAGCCATATCCTCAGTGAGTCTTATCACTGTATCCACATAGGGCCTCAATTCTTCCGGCAGATTCGAACCGGTCATAACAATCTGCATACTTTCGTCTTTCTGCCTGAGAATGTCTGCAACTGTTTCTACGGAAACAATTCCCTGTTCCATTACACCAAGAATCTCGTCCAGCAAAAGAAAATCACATTCCTGTGTTACAACTACTTTTCTGGCAAAATTCAATCCGTTTAAAATATTGGAACGTTCTTCTGCCTTTTCTTCATCACTCAGATCATCATAGCAGCAATCTCTTTTTTCAAATCGGAAGATCTTGATATCCAGATCATCCAACTGCTCCAGAAAATCAACAGAACGTGTTTCTTTTCCTTTCAGAAACTGAATGATAATAACGCTCTTTCCCTCAGCAGCAGCACGAAGACTGTGCCCCAGAGCCAGTGTAGTCTTTCCCTTTGCGCTTCCGCAGTATACTTCTGTTAATTCTTTTTTCATGACAATTCCTCTTAATATTGATGAAACTGCATCTTTTTCAATGTCCTTATCTTACCTCAGTTCACTTGAAATTGCAAGCTTTTCCGTCCTGCGCCAGCAATTCAGAGTCCGTTTAAAGCAATCTTCAACAATAACATTTTGGCTTGTATATCCCGGAATTTTTGCTTGTATGCGCCCAAAACACTTCCCGGTACAGCGCCATGTAAACAACAATCCGCTAGCAATCCTCCGTTCTGTTTTCTGTCCGTCAGTAAAAATAACCTGTCCAAACTATCTGCCGCAGTCAAAATCCCCTCCCTGCATTATCGGATTTTTTAGACGCATCTGTACCAACCAGCCATACCGAATAATCATTCTATCTGTCCCTACATTATCAAATTTTTTAAGACGCATCTGTACCAACCGGTCATAACGGATAATCGTTCTATCTGTCCCTATATTATCAAACTTTTTAAGACGCATCTTCGCCTGCACTTTATAATATATTTTTGCGCTCGTCTCTTTGTATATTAAGATGAAAAACCTTCCAAAATATCACTTTTTTTATTGCATATTATAACAAAACAGTATATAATAGCCTCATAAAAAACATGCAGAGTAGATTCATATGCGTAAAGTGCCATCCGGATAGAGAGTTGCCGGAAGGACGAAAAGAGTAATCTTGCGGTATATGGGTTGCATCTCGCTGCAACAGAGGGTAAATATTTTTGGTTATCTCCTATTGTGGTCAGATATCTGCGAAGGGAGGTAATTTTTTTATGGAAAAAAACAAAAATATGTTTCTTTCCTCAGCCAAAGAGCTGAAAAGTGTGCCTGCACTTGCCATGTGCGCAATGTTTGCGGCACTTGCACTGATCCTGAATTCAGTGGCATCCATTAATCTTGGTCCGTATATCAAAATTGGATTTTCCGGAATCCCCAACCAGATTGTGGATTATCTGTTTGGTCCTGTTACCGGAGGATTATTTGCAGGAATTCTTGATATTGTAAAATATTTCATGAGACCTGACGGAGCTTTTTTCTTTGGCTTTACATTTAATGCAATACTTGCAGCTTTTATTTACGGATGCTTTTATTACCGTAAAAAACTGACACTGAAAAGAGTTCTGATGGCCAAGCTGGTAGTTGTTCTTGTTGTCAATGTAGTTCTGAGTACACTGTGGCTTGATATGCTGTACGGCAAAGGTTTTCTTGCAATTCTGCCTGCACGTACAGTAAAGAATCTGATCATGTGGCCCATTGACTCCTTTATCTTTTTCACTATTACCAGACTGATTGAACAGACGGGAGTTTTCCGCATATTTAAAAAAACAGCTGTAAAACAGGCCTGAATTTCCAACTGAATAAAAGATGAACAAAGCCCCTGTCGATCAATATATGAATTCGTCAGGGGTTTTGTGCAGCCATATATTCTCACATTTTTATTCCCACAGCCCCTCCTGATCACAGACCAGCCTATATACCTGCCCCATTCATTTGTCCGCTTATGTACAGAAGTAATACAGACGCCTGAATGAGGCAATGTATGTCCTGACTCCTACTCCATGTATTCCAGTTTGCTTACTGAAACCTCGTAGGCAATACGCTTTTCTGCCTGGTTCTCACCCAGTTTTTTTACATATTCCCGGCTCTGGATACGTCCCCAGATCAGAACATGTCCCCCAACGGCAAAAGCCGAAGCATACCGGGCGTTTCTTCCCCAGCAGATACAGGGTATGTAATCAGATTTTCCATAAGGACGGTTTACAGCCATCAGAAGATCTGCGATTTCTCTTCCCAGCGGTGTTTTACGGTAAACCGGCGGTTTACAGATATATCCGTCCAGAAAGATTTGATTTACAGGAACAGAGTCATCCTCTTCCTCCACAAATCTTACCTCTCTTGCAAAAACAGAAAGCACCAGACGGTTGTGTTTTTCCTCGTGGCGGTTATAAGACCGGAACTGGCCGTGGATTTCTATATATTCCCCCACGTAATCCTGCGTTACATCCAGAAGCCTTTCGGATACCATGACCGGGATCCTGTCCTCTGAATCACTGAGTCTCTTTACGATCAGATCCATCACATAAAATCCCTCTCCAAACACCTGATGACTGAAGGTAAAGCCCGTATCAATTTTCCCCATGATTGATACCTGATTGTTTTCAATAATTTTGTCTGCCATAATATAGTTCTCCTTCCTCTTTGGGTATTTTGTCTATATTAGCCTATGTACACACCCGCAAGTTTAGAACCAAAATCTTAAAAAATTTTTTTGAATACCTTGTAATCTGCGAGAAATGTGGTAAACTGAAAAGTCGTACCATGAATAAAAAACACATTAATATAGAAGAAAAAAGAAAGGATTTCAAATTTTATGAAGACCAAACGCGAAGATGTACGCAATGTTGCCATTATCGCCCATGTAGACCATGGCAAAACCACTCTGGTGGATCAGCTTCTGAAACAAAGCGGTGTTTTCCGCGAAAATCAGGAAGTGCAGGAGCGTGTCATGGACTCTAATGATATTGAGCGTGAGCGTGGTATCACTATTTTGTCCAAAAACACTGCTGTCCATTATAAAGGCGTAAAAATCAATATTATCGACACTCCCGGACATGCTGATTTCGGCGGAGAAGTAGAACGTGTACTGAAAATGGTAGATGGCGTAATTCTTCTTGTCGATGCCTTTGAGGGAGCTATGCCTCAGACAAAATTCGTTCTTAAAAAAGCGCTGGAGCTTAACCTTCATGTAATCGTCTGCATTAACAAGATCGACCGTCCGGAAGCTCGTCCTGATGAAGTAATTGATGAAGTGCTTGAACTTCTCATGGATCTGGAAGCTTCTGATGAGCAGCTTGACTGTCCGTTCCTTTATGCATCCGCAAAAGCCGGACATGCGGTTCTCGACCTTTCCGATACACCGGAAAATATGGCTCCTCTCTTTGAAACTATTCTTAAATATATTCCTGCTCCGGAAGGGGATCCGGATGCAGATACACAGGTTCTGATCAGCACCATCGACTACAATGAATATGTAGGACGAATTGGTGTCGGAAAAGTAGAAAACGGTAAGATTGCTGTAAATCAGGAACTTACTCTCCTGAACCACCATGATCTGGACAAACGCCAGAAAGTAAAGATCAGCAAGCTTTATGAATTTGACGGTTTGAACAAGATTGAAGTCAAAGAGGCTTCTATCGGATCCATCGTAGCTGTTTCCGGTATTGCAGATATCCATATCGGCGATACCCTGTGCGGCGGTGAAAATCCGGAATCCATTCCTTTCCAGAAAATTTCCGAGCCTACTATTTCCATGAATTTCCTGGTTAATGACAGCCCTCTTGCAGGACAGGAAGGAAAATATATTACTTCCCGTCATCTCCGTGACCGTCTTTACAGAGAGTTGAACACTGACGTAAGTCTTCGTGTTGAGGATACTGAGTCAACAGAGTGCTTTAAGGTATCCGGACGCGGTGAGCTTCATCTTTCTGTTCTGATCGAAAATATGCGCCGTGAAGGCTATGAATTTGCTGTCAGCAAGCCTGAAGTCCTTTATCATTTTGATGAGCGCGGCAAAAAAATGGAACCAATGGAAATTGCTTATGTAGATGTTCCGGAGGAATTTTCCGGTACTGTAATTCAGAAACTCAGCGAGCGTAAAGGTGAGCTTCAGGGAATGAGTACTGCAAGTGACGGTTCTGTCCGTCTGGAATTCCATATTCCATCCCGCGGGCTGATCGGTTTCCGCAGTGAATTTATGACTTCCACAAAAGGAACCGGAATCCTGAACACCATGTTTGACGGCTACTCTCCGTACAAAGGAGATTTCCAGTATCGTAAACAGGGCTCCCTGATCGCATTTGAGGCAGGCGAGGCCGTAACCTACGGACTTTTCTCCGCTCAGGAACGAGGTGTCCTTTTCATTGGACCGGGAGCAAAAGTTTACAGCGGTATGGTAATCGGACAGAACGGTAAAGCCGAAGATATTGAGCTGAACGTATGCAAGACCAAACATCTGACTAATACCCGTTCCTCTTCCGCTGACGAGGCTCTGAAACTGACACCGCCCAAGGTATTAAGCCTTGAGCAGGCCATTGAATTTATCGACCGTGACGAGCTTCTGGAGGTAACTCCTACAAGCCTTCGCATCCGCAAAAGAATTCTTGATCCAAGAGAAAGAAAACGTGCGGCATTTAAAAAGAACTGATTTATCTACCCTATAAAAAAGACGCGGCAAAGTCATTCAGTCAATGATTTTGTCGCGCTTTTTATTCTGATTATGTTATTTGGGATTTTCAATTGTTATCGAATTTTTATTTCTATTTTATTGCCTCATGGACAATATATCTGTGTTAAATCTACATCTTCCTCATACACATGTCCTGTTCCTTCTCCATATATGCCTTCTTCTCCTGTTGTATCAAAGTATTTGTTGACAATATCTTTATTTTCATATTTATTAACATATAACCGGAGTGTCAGTGATTCCGCTTTTTTGGAAATACGCGTATAGCGCGGGAAAGACCGATCCTGTTGAAACAATATTTCTGGTTTATTATAATCTGCAAGTCTATAACAAACAGAATTGCCCAGATTATCTTCTCCAATTAAGTAATATTCATCATATTCTCCTAAATCTGTCATCTTTCCTGAAATCGTACTTGTAAAATCATTTAGCCGGATTTGAGAAACAGTTAAATTTTGATTTTCATTTATTTTAATCTGTTGATCTACATTAATTATTTCAGTATTTGCCTCTAATTCTTTTAAATCTGTTTTAAATTCAAAAACAAATTCATCTGACTTCGGAAGTTCATCTGTTTTTTGTAGTTCTTCCGGTGAAGCTGCATGTATACTTATTTTTACCGCTGCCTCTCCGTTCCTAATAACATCATCTTCCATATGATAGCCAGAAACTTCTCCCCATATATCCTGTTTTTCCAGCGGCACCGGATAACTTTCACTTAATTGCAGTGCTTTCCCATTAACAAACACATCTATCAGCAAAACTGGCGCCTCTGTTTCGGCTGAATCAGAAGTTTCCGAAAACGCCACCCATAAGTTATTCTTATCTATAGCTACTTCTTGTATGGTAAGAGAAATTCCATTTCTGGTTACAGTCTTCCCTATAATATCTGTATAACTGCCGGCATCCTCAATAACACCCAATGCTGTTCCAATCCACCAGGTAAACTGTTTCCATGCTGCTTTTACCTCTTCCTGATGCATAAAAAGACCTGTTACCAAAAATACTACTATAAATCCCGCTACAGCAATCTTTAATAACCTGTATTTTATAACTACATGTTTTTTCCATGGACGAGAAGCCTCATAAATAAATTTTTCATCAATGTCCCCAAATAACTCCAAAAATATATAATTATATTTCATAACAGATCACCTGCCTTTTTCCATAATTTTTTTCTGCTTCGAAACAGGCTGGATTTCACCTTACTTTCCGAAACAGAATGTCTTCTGGAAATCTCTTTAATATCATCCATATACCAATAACGCCGCACAAAAATATCTCTGTCCTCTTCTTTTAGTCCTTTTAGAAATTCATCCAGAATGTCTAAAATCTCCTGACGTTTTATATTATGTTCCAGAGAATATTGTACCGTTTCTTCCAGACGTTCCAGTTCACCATTAATATCTGCCATATGAGTATCCACTCTTTTAAACGCATTTTTCCTCCGTAAACAGTCGATTGCCTGATTTCGAGTTATTCTTCCAACAAATGCGGATAGTATTTTCGGAATTTTAGGTGGAATCTCATTCCATGTTATGAGCCAGGTATCGTTTACACATTCTTCTGAATCTTCTTTATTCAACAAAATATTCCATGCGATTCCAAAGCAGAGTTTTGAATATTTTATATCTGTCTGACGAATTGCTTCTTCAGATCTGTTTAAAAATAACTCAATGATATCTGTATCTTCCATAGTCGCCTCCTGTTCATCTACTCCCATATATTATATTAGACGTATTTTTTCATCTTGTGTTGCATTTTTTACAAAATAAAATCTTGTCCAGGCAAAAGAAATCCCCGAAACCGACACAGTCGGCTCGGGGATTTTATAAATAATAAAGGGATTTGTTTTAAATGATTTTTTGTTTGCAATTTACTGGAAATCAATGATATCTGTCCAACGAAGCAGGAACTCTTCTTCCTCTTTTACACCTTTGGTAAGCTGCGCTGCCGCTGCAATGGGAAGCCATTTCTGTACATACTGCTTTGCGGTATCGCTTTTCCTGCAGAAAAGTTTCAGATACAGATCAGCCATTTTTTCATCTTTCAAAGCAAACTCCAGATAAGTAATGGCTGCGTCGCCGCTGGCATTTCCCTGAGTTGCATGGGACCAGTCTACGATCTTCATGGTTCCATCTTCTGCAACGATCACATTGCTTGGGTTAAAATCGCCATGGCAGAGCTTGGTGTGATCTGGCATAGAGTCCAGTCTTGTCAGCAGTTCGTAGCGGACAGTAGCATCCAGTTTATCTTTCATGCTCTCAATCTTGCGGGCAAATTTGTCCTTCTGAAGTGTAAGACGCGGAGCTTTTTTCTCATGCATGGAAAGCTGAAGATCTACAAATTTCTCCATGTATTCCTCAAGTTTTTCCGGATTTTCATTCATCAGCTGTTCCAGAGTTTTTCCTTCTGTATATTCGATCACTATCGCCCATTCACCGTCAATCTCGGTTACTTCTAAAACCTTCGGGATATCCAGACCGCTTTCCTCTACGCGAGCCTGGCAAAGAGCTTCATTAAAAACGTTCGCCTTACCATGCTCTCTGGTAAATACCTTGATAATACGGTCTCCGTCTTTGTAAACAACTTTGTATGGACGTGTCAAAAATACCTTTTTGTCTTTCAACTTCATGGTAAATACCCTCCCTTTTCTTATTTGGACTCTTTTCCGTAGTATGCTTTCAGGTAGATTTCCTTCAGCTCAGCCATCAGCGGATATCTCGGGTTTGCTCCTGTACACTGGTCATTGAATGCCTGCTCAGTCATCTCATCCAGAGTGTCCAGGAAATATTTTTCATCTACACCATAATCTTTGATGGTTGGCTTGATCTCAATAATCTTCTTCAGCTCTTCCAGCTTCTCAAGAAGTTTTTCAAATACTTCCTGATCGTTTTTGCCGGTAAGACCTACGAAACGTCCGATTTCTGCGTAACGTGCAAGTGTATGCGGGTACTGATACTGAGGGAATGTTCCCATCTTTGTAGGTACCTCAGCACTATTATAACGCATTACATCTGTAAGAACCAGAGCATTTGCAATTCCGTGTGGAATATGATGGAATGCGCCAAGCTTATGAGCAAGGGAGTGGTTTACACCAAGGAAAGCGTTTGCAAAAGCCATACCTGCCATACAGGAAGCATTTGCCATGTGATCTCTGGCTTCCACGTCATTTCCGTCTTTGTAAGCTCTCGGAAGGTAATCAAATACCAGTTTGATCGCTTTCAGCGCAAGGCTGTCTGTATAATCAGAAGCCATTACGGAAACATATGCCTCAATTGCATGAGTCATAACGTCAATACCGGAAGCGCAGGTAAGACCTTTCGGTGCGCTCATCATGTTGTCTGTATCAACAATAGCCATATTCGGCATCAGTTCATAATCTGCCAGCGGCCATTTGATTCCTGTCTCTTTGTCTGTGATAATAGCAAACGGAGTTACCTCGGAACCTGTACCGGAAGATGTTGGAATTGCCACAAAATAAGCTTTTTTACCCATTTTAGGGAAAGTATAGATTCTCTTGCGGATATCCATGAAATCCATTGCCATATCATCAAAATCAGCGTCCGGATTCTCATAAAGAACCCACATAACCTTACCGGCATCCATTGCAGAACCGCCGCCGAGAGCAATAATGCAGTCCGGTTCAAAAGCGCGCATTGCTGCAGCTCCGGCTTTTGCAGATGCAAGAGACGGATCCGGCTCTACATCAGAGAAGCAGGTATGAACAATGCCCATCTGATCCAGTTTATCCTCAATAGCCTTTGTGTATCCGTTTTTGTAAAGGAAAGAGTCAGTTACAATAAAACAACGTTTTTTGCCCATAACAGTTCCCAGTTCATCAAGGGCAACCGGCATACAGCCTTTTTTGAAGTAAACCTTTTCCGGTGTTCTCATCCAGAGCATGTTCTCTCTCCTCTCTGCAACAGTTTTAATATTGATCAGATGCTTCACTCCAACGTTTTCAGAAACAGAGTTGCCACCCCAGGATCCGCATCCCAGAGTAAGGGAAGGAACAAGCTTAAAGTTATAAAGATCTCCGATTCCACCCTGAGAAGATGGTGTATTAATTAAAATACGGCAGGTTTTCATGGCAGCCGCATGTTTTGCCATTTTTTCTTTCTCGTTTACATTGATGTAAAGAGAAGAAGTATGTCCGTATCCGCCGTCAGCTACCAACTGTTCAGCCTTTGCAAGAGCCTCGTCAAAGGTTTTTGCCTTGTACATGGCAAGTACCGGTGAAAGTTTTTCGTGAGCAAATTCTTCACTGATATCCACAGACTCAACCTCTCCAATAAGGATCTTTGTTTCTGCCGGAACAGTCACACCTGCCATTTCTGCAATTGTGGCAGCTTTCTGACCTACGATCTTTGCATTCAGCGCACCGTTAATAAGAATAGTTTTTCTTACCTTGTCAAGTTCATCCTTTTTCAGGAAGTAGCAGCCTCTGTAAAGAAATTCTTCTTTCACTGCTTTATATACGCTTTCCAGTACAGTAACAGACTGCTCGGAAGCGCAGATCATACCATTATCAAAAGTTTTTGAATGGATAATGGAGTTTACTGCCAGACGCACATCTGCTGTGTCATCAATGATAACCGGGGTATTTCCGGCGCCAACTCCAAGAGCCGGTTTTCCGGAAGAATATGCAGCTTTCACCATTCCGGGACCACCTGTTGCCAGAATAATATCCGCTTCCTTCATAACCAGGTTAGTAAGCTCAAGGCTTGGAACATCGATCCATCCGATAATACCTTCCGGTGCGCCGGCCTTTACTGCTGCTTCAAGAACAAGCTTTGCTGCTGCAATGGTACAGCCTTTTGCCCTCGGATGTGGACTGATGATAATTGCATTTCTTGTTTTTAATGCGATCAGTATTTTAAAAATCGCTGTAGAAGTAGGATTTGTTGTCGGGATAACTGCAGCTACCAGACCGATGGGCTCCGCAATTTTTTTGATTCCGTAAACAGTGTCCTCTTCGATCACGCCACAGGTTTTTGTGTTTTTGTAAGCATTGTAAATATACTCTGCTGCGTAATGGTTCTTAATAACCTTATCTTCCACAATACCCATGCCAGTTTCTTCAACAGCCATTTTTGCAAGGGGAATACGTGCTTTGTCAGCAGCGGTAGCCGCAGCCTTAAAGATTTTGTCTACCTGCTCCTGTGTGTAAGTGGCGAAAAGTTTCTGTGCTTCTTTCATCGCAGCCATTTTTGCTTCCAGTGCTTCTGCAGTGTCGATCACAGCCGGGATGTGGGTTTCTGTCTTTGCCATTTGAAATCCTCCTTGTTAATCCATTTATATTCTTATATTGTTACTTTCTTTTGATAGAGCGTCAAATAATTATGTTAATTGATTAACGTTAAATATTTGTCAAACTCGATGGTTCTATTATATTTGTTTGTTAATCATTTGTCAATCTTTATGTTTGCAAAAAAACATTCAAAAAACAGAAGCTTCAAATCCTGTTTTTTATACAACATACACAAAAATATTTCTGTCATATTTTTCCAAACAGGAACATATCTTAGTTGATGGGGACTGTTTTTCTGGCTAATATCCACTGTAAACAGTTATTCTGACAGCCTTTCAGACTTTCAGATATATTTTACCCTGAATTAACTTAATCTTTTTTTCTATTTATTATAAGGAGTATAAAGTAATGAACAGTTGTATTGCAGTAAGAGACCATTGGAAATTTATTTATACACAGATTGAGGAAGAACAGCAGAAATTGAAAAAGAAAGAGCAGCTCAAGCGTGATCTGACGGACGAAACATTTCGCACAAAAGGAAAGTGCGCTATCAGCCTTATGCTGACAAAACTTGATATTATCAACGCAATCCTTACCATGAAGTATCAGCGCAATGTCATTCAGATGAAAACCGGACGGCTGAAAGAATATGACAGCGTATATAAAAAAATGCAGAAAAAAGGGCTTGAACTGAATTTTAATATTGCCCTTGAAAAAATAAACGACCTGATCGGGGTAAGAGCGGTGTGTGCTTATGTAGATGATATCTACCAGGTTGCCGGACTGCTCAAAAAGCAAAAAGACATCCGAATCCTGAAAATCAAGGACTACATACAGGAGCCCAAAGCCTCCGGCTACCAGAGTCTTCATCTGATTCTGGAAACAGCAATTCCCTTTCAGGAAGATATCCAGTGGATAAAAATAGAACTTCAACTCCGCACTGCCGCCATGGATTACTGGGCAAATCTGGATCATCAGCTCCGCTATAAACGAAAACAAAAAGAAACACAGTTTATTGACGAGGAACTTCAGCAGTGCGCTGCGGTCATTCGCGCGCTGGATCAGAAAATGCTGGCTATACGGAAAAAGATTGATAAAATTTAAACAGGATTCCTTCCTGTTTTATGGAAAAGAATCCTGTTCTCGTATTTACATTATTATTTTTGACTTTTGCCGTCATAAAACAGCAAAGCCTGAAAAGAACCGGCTTCTCTCCGGCTTTATTTTTCTCCTGTAAGAGAAAACTCTGCTGCCAGCTTTTTAAATTCCGGAAGAGAATTGATGATCGTCTCATAGGAAACACAATAGGCCAGTCTCACATATCCGGGGCAGGCAAAGGAACTTCCCGGAACCATAAGAATATTATACTTTTTTCCCGCCTCACAAAATTCCCTTTCATCAGGAACCGGTGACTTCACAAAAAGATAAAAGGCTCCCTGCGGTTTGATACACTGAAAACCGCAGGCAGTAAGACCGTGATAGAGAGCCTGACGATTTTTGTCATAGGCAGCCACATCCACTTCCGCATCCACACAGCGGGCGATCACCTTCTGCATCAGAGAAGGCGCATTGACACTTCCCAGAATACGATTTGCAATACCTGCTGCTGCAATTACCGTTTCACTGTCCTCAAGAGCATCCGGGATCACAAGATAACCGATCCTCTCTCCCGGAAGGGACAGGGATTTGCTGTAAGAATAACCTACTACTGTATTTTTGTAGTATTTTGTAAGATATGGAACCTCCGCACCGTCATAGGCAAGCTCACGGTATGGCTCGTCTGAAATCAGATAAATCACACTGCCATATTCTTTTTGTTTTTTATCCAGAATCGCTGCCAGAGCTTTAATTGTATCTTCCGAATAAATAACGCCTGTGGGATTGTGAGGACTATTTACAATAACAGCCCTTGTGTTTACAGTGATTTTTCTTTCCAATTCTTGAAGATCTGGCTGAAAGGTTTCTGTATCCGGAGAGATTTCCACAAGCTTTCCGTCATAATTTTTTACATATGCACCGTATTCCAGAAAATATGGTGCAAAAACAACAACTTCCTCTCCGGGATTCAGAACGGTTTTCAGGATCACATTCAGTCCACTTGCAGCTCCCACTGTCATGATCAGGTTTTTTGCAGAAAAATCTGTCCCAAAACGACGATTCAGGGACTGTGCAATCGTTTCACGCACATCCTCAAATCCCGCGTTATTCATATACCCGTGGAGAATTACAGGATCCTCGTTGTTTGCCAGGTCAACAATGGCTTCCCGAACGCAGTCAGGCGCAGGAACACTGGGATTTCCCAGACTGAAATCATATACTTTATCCGCTCCGTACTGCTTTTTCAGACGGTTTCCCTCCTCAAACATGGTACGGATCGCAGAATTATTCTGAACAAAAGGAATCATTTTTTTCGCTATCATATCCGTCAGCTCCTGTCTTTTTTACTTTTGTTATGCCCAAAAGCGATCCACACAACCAGCGCAAGCATTGCCACGCCAATGATCATCCCCGGAACAAGATATTCCATTCCTTTTGGCTTAAACATATCATAGTAGCCTTTCAGATAAATTACAGAAACCACTACAGGAATCACCCACAACATATACATACGGATACCTGCCGGGAATTTTACACCCTTTCCTGTGTTTGCTTCTTTTAAAAAGTTCTTCCAGCCCCAGCCTCTCTTTGATGCGCAGAAAAGTACAAACAGTACAGAACCAAGAGGCAGAATATTATTAGATACAATAAAATCTTCCAGATCCATAATGTTTGTTCCTTCGCCTAAAATCTGTATTCCGGACCAGGGTCCAAAGCCAAGGATTGCCGGCAGGGAAAGAAGAATAACAAGCACAATATTTACCATTACTGCTTTCTTACGGCTCCAGCCCCACAGATCAATGGCAAAAGACAAAATATTTTCAAATACGGCAACTACTGTAGACAGAGCCGCGCATGCCATAAAAAGGAAGAACAATGCGCCCCAGAGCCTTCCTCCCATCATCTGATTAAATACATTGGGAAGTGTGATAAATACAAGCCCCGGACCCGCACCCGGTTCTACATTAAACGCAAAACATGCAGGGATAATGATCATGCCTGCCATCAGCGCAACAAAAGTATCCAGTACAAGAATGCTAAGACTCTCTCCTGCCAGTGTCAGATCCTTTTTCATATAGCTTCCAAAGATCTCCATTGCTCCGATTCCAATACTCAAAGTGAAAAACGCCTGAGACATGGCTCCGAATATTACATTTCCGATTCCGGCTTCTTTCATATTCTCAAAATTCGGAATCAGATAAAATTTGATACCTTCCATGGCCCCGTCCAGAGTAGCAGAATGAACTGCAAGCACAACAATCAGTGCCAACAGGCAGAGCATCATGATTTTTGTAATTCTCTCAACTCCGTTCTGAAGCCCAAGAGAACAGATCCCAAATGCCAGAAACACTGCAAGAACCATCCAAAAGATCATGGTTCCTGTGGATTTCTGGAAGTTCCCGAAAAATTCTGTTACCTGTGCAGAATCCGCTCCCTGAAGCTTTCCGGTTGCCATTACATAGCCATAGTACAACGTCCATCCGGCTACCATGGTATAAAACATCATCAGAACATAATTTCCGATCATCCCCATATAGCTGTACTTATGGAAATTAGAACCTTCCGGTTCCAGTTCGTGAAAAGCCTTCGCCGTACTTTTTCTGCTGGCACGTCCTACTGCAAATTCGCTGACAAGAATAGGAAGTCCCAGAACTATAAGAAAAACAAGGTAAAGGAGAACAAACGCCGCCCCACCGTATTTTCCTGTCATATATGGAAATTTCCAAACGTTCCCCAGACCTATGGCACATCCAGCAGACACCAGAATAAACCCAAGTCGTGAGCCAAAAGTTTCTCTTTCTTTCACTGATTTCCCCTCCTATAAAATAATTTAAGTCATTATATCACATTAAAGCGTTAATGGAAACCAGTAATTATTTGAGATTTAGAAATTCTCCTCCACTTTTTCAAATCTCCACTTCTGTTTTACATCCGGATACTTGTCCCTGTCCACTTCGCTCATAAACATTTCAAAAGGTCTTGCGCAGGTTTTAAAGGGAGCATACAGAGCCTGATAAACCACAAACTTTTCTCCTGTTTCTGTATGATCCGCAAAAGCAAGCACTTTATAAAGATACTCTGAAGTATTCTCATTTACCCATTCTCTTTTAAAATGACGGACAATATCTCCCGGGCGAATATCCCTTCTGGCTGCTTCTTCTGTTATTACAAGAGCCTCCGGCTCCGAATCAAGTTCTGCGTACTCCTCTTTGTCCAGAGATACCGGTACTCCGGTCCTGCCGGAAATATGAACGCCCCCATACCAGGTTCCCTCTGTTTCAAAGATGTCTCCCACTTCATACTCCTGACTGTATTCATCATTTTTCTTGATAATTCTGATCCTGCTCATTTCCTTCCTCCTGTATCGTCATGTATTTTAAAAATCCAAGCCTCTCTGCCTTTTGCCGCTTACCATGTAGATCGCCGCATGGATATTCAGCATATCACCTGCTATATGCTCTTTTTCCGGTTAAAATCAACTGTGTTTTTTCAGGAATTTGTTTCTGATCTTCACTGCTCTGTCCGGATAGTTGGTAATAATTGCATCCACCCCTGCATGGAATAGTTTCTCCATATGCTCTGTTTCATTTACTGTCCACACACGGATCTTCAATCCACTTTCTTTATATTCTCTGAGAAAATCCGCCATCACCATATGATAAATTGCCGGATGAAGCCCTTTGATCCCGGTCTTTTTTGCATAATCGGCAACATTAAGGATCACATCACTGTACAGATAAGCAGTTTCCGCTCCTGGATCCAGTTCTCTGATTTTCTGCATACTATAATGGTTAAAAGAAGAATATATGATCCTGTCTTCCATTCCCTGGTGCTTTACCTCTTCTATTACCATACGCTCCAGTTCCGGATACCAGAAAATTCCTGTTTTCAGTTCAATATTCACTTTAATCCCACTTGGTTTTACCAGTTCCAAAACTTCTCGTAATGTGGGAATCCTGCCTTTTTTTCCCTCAGGAGTACTAACCTGAAATCTTTTCAATTCTTCCAGTGTATAGTCTTTTACCCAGCCTGTCCCATTACAAACTCTGTCAATACTTTCGTCATGTATGATCACCATCTGACCATCCCTGCTAAGCTGGACATCCAGTTCAATTCCATCTGCTCCCTGTTCCACTGCCAATGCAAAAGCCTCCAGGGTATTTTCTGACTCATATCCACTGGCACCCCTGTGGGCAAAAATTTCCGTAGTTTTCACTTTTCTGTCCTCCATAAAAATATATCCGGGTGTATTTTACCACACCCGGATTTTGGAATAAAGCTATATTGCGTCATTGTGCTTATTCATTTACAAGGTTATATTCCTCAATTGCTCCATTAATAGATGCTGCCATATTTTTACACAACGAAAAAACACCGTCCCCGCGGCAATCACGTTGTCCGCAAAAACAGTGCTTTAAATGCGTCTTCAGGGGTTCGAACCCTGGACACCCTGATTAAGAGTCAGGTGCTCTGCCAGCTGAGCTAAAGACGCTTATTTTATTTTCCTGCGTTTTTTATTTCCTTAACGCAAAATTTATTATACGAAACACTTTGTCAAAAGTCAAGCATTATTTTATATAATTTTTAATTTTTTAATTTAAAAATTTACTAAATTTCTGATTATCTTTTCATAAGTTGGTAAATGCCGATATATCCCGTATTTTAGGGCTTTATCGGTATTTTCTTTTCGGAAGATACCTTGCATAAGCTGGCATTTACCAGCATGAAAATGCAACCAAAAGTAGTAAATGAGTAGTAAATATAAGCTCCGATATTAACAAGCCAGTCTTTCCAGTTCTGCTTTTGCAGATTGAAATGTACCGTGTGCATAATAGCCAAGTGTCATGGTTATGTTAGCGTGTCCCATGAGATATTGCAGAGTGTTTGGGTTCATTCCTCTGTTTGCCATATTCGTACAATAAGTATGTCGGAATGAATGTGGCGTGATGTTCGGTAACTTGTCCGTGTGATACTTGTTATACTTCTTAATCAGTCCTCGCACCATGCCCTCATAGTTTCCTGCAACTTTAGGCAAGCCCCCACGATTTAGGAATAGGAAATTGCTGTAACCACCTACAATCAGCGGTTGTGCCTTTCCTCTGTTCTTTAGTATTCTTTCGATTGCTTGATAAGCCCGTTCTGTCAATGGAAGTTCCCGTTTTCCGTTTTTGGTCTTTGGCGTTTCAATATAGTAGCCCATTTCGCTATCTTTCAATAACTGGTGGTCTATATTGAGTATTCTGTTCTGCATATCAATATGCGTCGTCAGTCCGCAAAATTCAGAAATACGAAGTCCCGTTTCCAGCAGAAGCACAACCTCATCATAATACTTACTGTAAATCTTGTCCTTTTCCATAAAGGCAAGCAGGCGTTCTTCCTGCTCTGGTGTAAGGATAACTTTCTGTTCGGTATCATCTTCCAGAACATCACTTAACTTAAATTCAAATGGGTTCTTTCTGATACAGTCGTCTTTTATTGCCATGTAAAATGACGCTTTCAAGGAACGTTTATAGTTATCAATCGTTTTATAGGCATATCCTTTTTCACTCATTCTAATAGCCCATTCTTTAGCGTCCGACTGCTTAACCGTATCAATCGCCCTCATACCCAATGGGTCATTTTTCAGAGCGTTCATAAGATACTGTCGTCCTTTTTCAGTAGCCCTTTTGATGTTCTTTCTTTGGCTGTTCTTCTTGTCGTAGAGCTGGCAGACAGTCATTTTACCGCCAACTGTGTCGATACCGTCGTTAAGGTCTTTTTTTATCTGTGCTTCCTTTTCCCTCAACGATATATCATCACGTTTTCCAGCAGGTGTCTTGTCTGTCGGTACAAGTTTCCAAGAATAGATAAATTGTGGCTTTCCGTATATATCGGTATATTTATAAACGTATCTTCCGTCTTTTCGCTGGCTCTCTCCATTACGCAAATTGCGATTTTTACTGTCTTTTCGTTTCACATTAGACATAGTGTAAAGCTCCTTTCCGTCATGGAATGAGCCGTGATACGCTGTACCTTATTGTACCATATCTACGGCTCAATGACATTAGATTTCGTCCAATGTATCTATGATTTTTTCAAATTGTTTTCGCTTAATCTGAATACGATTACCGTTCACGATAACCCAGCCAGCGTCTATATTTTCTTCGGCTAATTTACGCAATTTCTTTTCGCCAATGCGGAAGTATTTAGACGCTTCTTCAATCGTCAGCGTGTATTTTTCCCAGATAGGCACATCAGTATTGTTCATAATCTATGCACCCCCTTTACTGTGTGTCATTTTTTTACAAGCAGGCAGACGGCTTTGGAAAGCTCCATTAGTATCTCAACTATTCCCATTCTTGTGGGCAGAACCGCACCATGCGGACGTATCATTATTCTGTGAGGATAGGTCGTGGCAAAACGACTTTTCCAACAGTCGCTTTCGGATCACTGCGTGGGTCGCTCGCTTTCTTTTTGAAAAGGTCGCGGCGTACAGTCCCCGTGGCTCGCTATCTCACAAACGTATCTGTCTGCTTTATTCAGTTGTCAAAGAGCTGTGGCGAAAGCGTGTTGCTTTTCATGTAAAAGCAGGAGCAGAGCAGGAAAGAGGGGATTGAGCAAATCATGCTCTGCGGTTACTGCTTGTTATTCTTCGGTTTCTAAAGGAATATCAAAGTCCAAAATCATTTTGATAAGTGCTTCTCTGATACGTCCCTTTAATTCCATGTCTACGACTATGCAGACATTACCATATCTGTCATAGAATGGACGCAAACAACATTTTGATATGTACGGGTCATAAAATGCCAGTATCTTTTCAATCGAATTTACATTGCCGTCCACAGCCGACGAGATAAGGTAAAATGACGGGCGTGTGTTATTCATCACTCATGTTCTCCTTTAATTTTTTCTTGATTTCTTCAAGTGAGTTCTTCCTACTGCGGAACGACGTTGAACGGTTAATCTTTAATCTGTCGCCGATTTCTGTATCGCTCATGCCTAAGAAGAAGTACATCAACAAGATTTCTCTGTCCTTTTCAGACAGATACTTAATCGCATCTGCTAAATCATCATCAAGGACACGAACCTCAATACCGCATACATCAAAGGCGGTATAATCGCTTTCGTATTCGTCCCAGACAGCCAGCTTTTCCACGACGATTTCTGGAAGTTCACAATAGGAAATTTCCTTATTTCTTCGTCGTTTTAATTCTTTGCGGTAATTACGGACAATGCCTTTTACTACACGTTTGAGCTTGCAGTCGAATTGACATTGTATTGTCTTTTGGAAGTCCGACGGTTTCATATCATCACACCCCCTTTCCGTTATGACGTGAAAAGTGTTTATCCCTCTTTCCGCACCATATCTGTACGGCAAGGTGTGATTTGTTGCAGGAATTTGAAAAAAATTAAAAAAATTTTTTGGGGTACAAAAAAAGCCCGCACAAAACATATAGTCTGTACGAGCTTTTAAAGCTGTGAGATATTCAGTTGTTGATAAAATACTGTTAGGTAGTGTATGAGTGTATAAATTTATGCTTAAAACTTTCCATAATACAAGCCCCCCTTACAGCACTTGTTTTGTATTACACCTTTGTCTTTTTGGTAATCGTATAAATATATTCTTCTGGTGTCGGGCGTTTTTTTCCGAAATACTTTTTAAAATTTGCCTGCACTTCTGGGTCAGAGCTGTTCATAGCTTCGTCAATCGTCGCTTCGATATCAGCCCGAACATCAGCCAATGATACACCACCAGCCTTTGCACCAGCTCTCAATGCTTTTTTTATATCACGTTTTTTTAATCCTATCATAACAAATCCTCTATATTCACTTTTCCTCGTCTACAAATTCAAATAATTCTTCGACAGTTACATGAAATACTTTGGCTATATCCATAGCTAATTTTAATGACGGGTTATATCTTCCACCCTCAAGATGTACAATAGTTTCACGCCTTGCGGAAACAAGTTCGGCTAATTCATTTTGCTTTAATCCTGCTTTTTCCCTATATTCTTTGATTTTTGTTTTTAACATAAGCAATTACATTCCTTTCTTGTCAATAATAGTAAAAATAATTGCTCTTATAATTGTCAATAATACAACACCTCCAACAACAAAATATCCTGCAACAATTCCAGCAAAATCAGCAAACACGCAAGCAAGAGTAGCAATAGTCATCAGCACAAAAGCAACTTTTAAACAAATAGAATCAGTTGTCTTTAGGTTTTCAAGACCGAATTCGTCAAATATATCATTTTTCTTTGCGTAAGAAATTTGCCACAAAGCAAGTCCGCCTGCAAGCACAAGGGTAGAAGCATGAATGTATCTAAAAATAGGATTATATCCTTCTACTGTGCATAACCAGTAATAAATAAAAAGTAATACTGCTGGTGCGATTTTAAAAAACATCCACGCTCTTAAATTTGTTTCTTTTTTGTTAGTTTTCATAATCAATACCTCCATGTGAATTATTTCTAACTTTTTGATGTTATAAATATATCACTCATATAACTAGAAGTCAATAGAAAATGTGAAATATTTATAACTTTATTTTCATTCTACAATCTTCCAGTTGCTATCCTTATGTAGCACAAGGTCATACTGCGATACTTGTGTTGCCTTTGTCTGATTATCAAGGAATTTCACGGCTACCTTGACTTTTACATTGTCCCCGTCCCTTGTGAAGATAGGGTTTACCAGTTCAGAATAAAGATAGTCCCTGCCGATAGGTTCAAGCACATTTCCCGATACATAGTAAGCAAGCTCTTTTTCTGTGGCTTTTGGGTACAGTTTAAAGAATGTTTCCAGAAATGCAGTAGCGTCATTGACAGTATCAGCGTCTACGCTTGCGTCTGCTTCTGGTGTCTTTGGCTCATAGTCCGATTTTTCGATTGCTGGTGCAAGGGTAGGGTTCTGAACGATTACCATATCCCCGTCAGCGTCCACATGGACTTTTACGGTATAGGTTGCTTTGACATTACTTGTCTGTTCTCCCTCTTTTATCTGCTGATCTACTTCGTAGGTAGCAGAAAAAG